>VFSW01001066.1_pt1 | contig 40969 bp, 55 predicted proteins | sample 5358111 | NCBI WGS metagenome assembly VFSW01 (sample SAMN11554181, study PRJNA540505) | mine drainage metagenome | isolation source: sediment from site ElyBrook_90M | place: USA: Ely Copper Mine, Vershire, VT | collected 2017
GATATAAACTCCAAGCTGTTTCATTTTTACTAATGGTTTCAATATGCCTTCCCAATTTATCCCATATTTAGGATCAAAGAAATCTACCGCTTTCTTTTCAGCAATAACTAAACCTGCTGCAACTAATCCAATTGCCTCTGGCGATTGCTTATACTGTTCATCTCTAAATCTAACTGAAACCACTAACCTGTCTTTCTCATTTGACGGTTCCAATACTGCTTCCCTGTACAATCCCGTAGTATATCCTCCAATTATTGTTGTCAAAAATCCTGAATCTTCATGGCTCTTAATTGCACCTCTAATGTCCAAATCTAACCTGACTTCATCAGAATTGCAGAATATAAATGTGCTACCATCCACATGTTTTGATGCGTCTTTTATTGCTTCTAAAACTCCAGGGGCCGACTGTGTTGAAAAATCGATTTTATACGGTAAATTTATCGATTCTGCCCAGCTAATTATGCTGTCAGCTTTGTGATCCACTGCAAATATGAGTTTATCTACAAAAACAGGATTAAATAGGTCTATACTATACCTAATAAGGTCTTTATTTGCAACCTTAAAGAGCGGTTTAGGAACATCATCTTTAGTTAATTCTCTGAGACGCGCCCCCTTTCCGCCGCACAAAAGTACAACGCTGTATTTATCTTCTTTAGTGCCATCGTCTTGCCTTATCAAAGGCGTTAATCGATTATTTTTGGCTCTTGTAATAATGCTCTGCATACAAATACCGCAATAATCTATCCGGACCTGATATATATTCTTATATGGTTTAACATTTGCACTTTTTTGTGAATGCGGTCAGAAGTAACTGAGGCCGAAATTGCATTTCTTAATCTTAAGGAACCAGCACCGCTCGCATTTCCATGATTCTTCCTTCGGCACAGGCAGCGGCGCCCTCTTCTTGTCCCAGAAGAGCAGGTCGTTCGCAAGCGTTTTCCTGAGCTCCTCTGCATTGTACTTTATCCTTATCTCTTCTGTGACCTCGCTGCCCTCAGGGTTCATGTATTTTACAATAAGGGAATCGCTGATCTTAGGGAGCGCATAGAACGCGTCGAACATGTTGGAGCATATCGCGCCTATGTTCATCATTTCCTCCTTTATCCCAATGCTCTTCAGCCCCTCGGCAAATGCAGGCGAAAGCCTCATGTCGCCTACATTGTTTGAATCGTAGTATTTCCTGAACGTGTACCTTTTGCTTATTATCTCGTCAATCAGCATCTTGTAGAGCATCACCTGCACGATGTGCGGCCTCCGCCGCAGCTCCTTGTGGCTCTCCGCTTCAGTTGTCTTGTTCTCAACAACGACAACGTTTCCATCTTCAATGACAAGCTCGTCCACAATCCCTCTTACAACGAACCCGTCTATGTCGCCGAAGATCTTCAGCTCCCTGCCCTTCCCGTTCTCCAGCAGGCTCTTCAGCGTCATTATATTTTCATACGCGTTCTTGTAGAAAACGTCTGGGTACTTCACAGGCTCCACTGAAAGCTCCTTGTACACTTCCTTCTGGAGCATCTTGTGCACCATCGTGCCCCTCTGCATCGCCCTGGTCGTCTTCTCCTTCTCGATGCCAGAAAGGTACACCTTGTACTCGCACCAGGACTGGTTCGCAATATCTGTTACCGACAAACCGCTCTTGTTTAGCTCCTCGAGCATCCCCCTGCGCATGTTAACACCGTTCAGACCGCCTACCAATCGTCATAGCCTAAGCTCAGCGATCACCTATCTCATCATATGGCTTTTTAATTGCTTGATAATATTAATAACTTTATGCTGCTTGAAGACAACGAATTATTCATATTTGATTGGGACGGGACATTGGTAACTTCAGGCTTTCTCATAAGGGTTTCAAAGCTTCTGAAGGCAAGGTACAGGTTCGATTATATAATAAAACGCCCTGAGGTTTACAGAGTAAAGTCAATCAGGCACCTTATGATAAAGGAGGAGACCGGAAGAATCTTCTCAACAATCTATAGGCTCTATTCATGGTTAACTGTTGCAAGGATGAAGCCTGGGGCCGAGGAGCTTCTGAAGCTCCTCAAAGAAAAGGGGAAGAAGGTATGCATATTCAGCGACTCTAACGCGACAAGGTTGCTGTGCGAAACAAAGAGCACAAAAGCGATAAAGTACGTCGATTTCGTGCTGAGCGCCGATTCCATCAAAAGGTACAAACCTGACCCTTCAGGAATATTGCTGATAACTGACAGATACAAGGCAAAGAAGAGCAAGACCGTTTATGTTGGGGACATGGTCTCAGACATATTCGCTTCGAGGTTTGCAGGCGTGAACTCATGCATAGTTGCAGATGGTCTTGACCCGCTACCGCTTATAAAGAAAGGGAAGCCAGACTATCTGTTCAGCAGCACGGAATCGCTGTTGAATAGCATAAAAAACCCAAAAACGAGGCAAAAACGCCAGAAATAACGATATATTTATAAATGATGATATATACAATCTATCTGAAGTAGTAAAGCGAAGTCAAAAGCGCTGATTCTACAGAGGAAATGAAATGTCAAGAGATTTCGGAAGAGGAAGAGAAAGCAGAGACGAAAGGCCTGGAAGAGGCAGCGGCGGAAGGGGAATAAATCCCAACTATTTCCTGCCAAAACCGGTAAAGGTCGGAGATGAAGTGACTGTCACAATAGAAGCCACCGCATCGAAAGGCGACGGAATTGCAAAGAAAGACGGCTTTGTGATCTTTGTAAAAGACGCAAAGGAAGGTCAGTCCGTAAAGGTAAGAATTACCGAAGTAAGGACCAGATTTGCAATGGGAGAAGTCCTCGGAGAAGGAGACCCTTCAGAGGCTTCTGCTGCAAGCGCAGCGCCATCAGAACCTGAAGAAGAGCAGATGTAATATCAAGCATATTGCTACTTCAAAAGCAAGGTTAGTTATTTAATTTTTTATTTCTTACTTATTCTTGTATATCATGCGAAGGCTTAGTCTTATTGATGCAGTCTCGATGTCAGGCAATGAAATTATCTGGATAGACCAGACAAAGCTGCCTTTCAAAGAGAAATATGTGGGAAGCAGCTCAGTCAGCAGGCTCTGCACCGCGATAAAGAGGCTTGAGATAAGGGGGGCGCCATTGATAGGGATAGCTGCAGCCTTCGGAATTGCAGCGGCTGCTGCAAACTCAGATGCCAAGGATTCAGATGCACTGCTGCGTGAGCTGAAAAGCACTGCAAAGCGCATAAACTCCACAAGGCCCACGGCTGTCAACCTGCAGAACTGCATAAACAGGATGATGAAAAAGGCAGAGGAGCTCCCTTCGCTTCCTAAAAAAACTATGGCGAAAAGGCTTCGTGAGGAAGCATACAGGATAAAGGACGAGGAAGAGAAAGCAAGCGCATCGATGGGAAGGTACGGAAGCACACTGATAAAAAACGGGGATGTGATACTGACGCACTGCAATACCGGGTCTCTTGCAACCGCCGGCGTGGGCACTGCGCTTGGCGTTATACGAACAGCCTATGCTTCAGGAAAAAATATAAAGGTCATCGCATGCGAGACAAGGCCGCTGCTCCAAGGAGCAAGGCTGACGGCATGGGAATTGAAAAGGGACAGCATACCATTTGAACTTATAACAGACAGCGCTGCAGCATATGCGATGAAGAATAGAGGGGTGAGCAAGGTGATTGTGGGGGCAGACAGGATACTCCTTGACGGCAGCACAGCCAATAAAATAGGTACTTATGCGCTGGCGATAATCGCAAAAGAGCACAATATACCTTTCTATGTCGCAGCGCCAGTATCCACTATAGATCCAAGGACAAAGACAGCGAATATGCTGAAGAAGATAGAGCAGCGCAGCCCCGAAGAGGTACTTAATGTACTTAGCAGGCTAAGGATAGCGAAAGATGCAAATGCGCTGAACCCTGCATTCGACATTACTCCTGGAAGCATGATATCTGGAATAATAACTGAAAAAGGGGTGGCACGCAAGCCTTATCAAAAATCGCTTGCAAAAGCTATACGCGGTGCATGAATGGACAGCGAAAGCGACATAGTAAAAGTGATGGCAAGATTGTACGGCAGGGGGCTGAACGTGAGCCAGTCTGGGAATGCTAGCATAATGCACAGCAGCGGCATGGTCGCAATCACTCCAGCTGCGCTTGACAAGCCGACGCTGAAGCCTGAATTAGTCTGCTACCTGAAGCTGCCTTCAGGGCAGCTCATGCAGGGGCCGAAGCAGTCGTCTGAATACATGATGCATATTCAGATATACGATACAGTAAAACACACGACCGCAGTGGTGCATGCTCATCCTCCATACCTGCTTGCGCTTGTTGAAACTCTTGGAATTGACAAACTCGGGCTTGAAGATGATGAGGAAGGAAAAGGGTATGTTAAAAAGATAAGCATTGTAAAAGGACACACGGGCACCAAGGAACTTGCTGAATCTGTTGCAAGCGCGCTGGAAACTGAGAAAACGACAACAGTGATTATGAAAGGCCACGGGATAACAAGCATATCCACAGGCAGGGAAGGGATATACGACGCGCTGAACAGGATTGAGGTAATTGAGCACCTGGCGATGCGCAGGGTGCTCGCTTATACGCTCGGTAAATAGCTTTTCATAAATGTATTTAAATGGAAAAACCGATGAACATTCATGGAGGAAAACCCCAATGTATTCAAGAGAAAGATGCAGTCCACATTCAGGACCTCATCAGGCTCTGAAATATCCTATTACTCACTGCCAATGCTGAAAGGCATGGGCATAGGCGACGCCTCCCTGCTCCCCTTTTCAATACGTATAGTTCTGGAATCGCTTCTTAGGAATTTCGATGGAAAGGGCATAAAGCTTGAGGACATAAAGGAGCTCGCAAACTGGAATGCAGCGAGCCCTTCCGAAAGGGACATTCCGTTCAAGGTTTCAAGGGTGCTGATGCAGGACTTCACCGGCGTGCCTGCGGTTGTCGACCTTGCTGCGATGCGTGATTACATATCAAGGAAGGGCAAGTCCCCTGAGATGATACAGCCTCTCATGCCCGTAGACCTGATAATAGACCACTCTGTGCAGGTGGACGTATTCAATTCCCCAGACGCACTGAAGAAGAACCAGGAGCTCGAGATGAAGAGGAATGGGGAGAGGTACAAGCTGTTAAAATGGGCGAGCAGCTCCCTGGACAACTTCAGAGTCTTCCCGCCTTCATCAGGGATATGCCACCAGGTAAACCTTGAGTACATAGCGACATGTGTAAGCGTAAAGACGATTGATGGGAAGAAGACGGCTTTTCCAGACACGCTTGTGGGAACTGACTCGCACACCACAATGATAAACGGCCTTGGAGTGCTCGGTTTCGGCGTCGGAGGAATAGAGGCTGAAGCTGCGATACTCGGACAGCCCGTATCGTTTGTAACTCCAAAGGTTCTTGGGGTAAGGCTAAGCGGCAAACTGGAAAAGGGCGTAACCGCGACAGACTTTGCGCTCACTCTCACAAAAAAACTGCGCGAGCATGGCGTAGTCAACATGTTCGTCGAATTCTTCGGAACCGGGGTGCAGGCGCTGTCGCTGCCTGACAGGGCTACGCTCTCGAACATGTGCCCTGAATACGGCGCAACCATAGCGATATTTCCTCCTGACGAAGAGACCTTCAGGTATATGAGGAGCACAGGCAGGAAGGACGAAGCGATAGAAATAGCAGAGAGGTACCTTGCCGCACAGGAGATGTCTGATATTGACTATTCAAAGATAAAGTACAGCGATACCATAGAAGTAAACCTGAGCGAAATAAAGCCGAGCGTGTCAGGCCCGTCGCAGCCGAAGCAGGAACTGCCCTTGGGAAGCATACGCCAGAATTTCATGGACTCATTCCTGCTTAACGGAGCGGCGCAGGCCAACGGGCTCAGCGCAAAGGACTACACCAGATGGTCTGGAGAGAGCGAAGCCCCGGACAACGGCCCTATAAAAAAAGCGCCAAAGCACAAGGACAAGAAATCCACAAATATACCATACGGCTCATATGACATACTGCTGTCTGACGGAGACGTTGTCATAGCATCAGTCACAAGCTGCACTAATACAAGCAACCCATCTGTAATGATTGCTGCGGGACTGCTTGCAAAGAAGGCGCTTGAGAAAGGGCTCAGCGTTGACACAAGGAAGGTGAAGACCAGCTTCGGCCCAGGGTCGAGGGTCGTCATGGACTATCTGCGTGCGCTGAACCTTGTAGAGCCGCTTGAGAAGCTGGGATTCGGGCTTGTGGGCTTCGGCTGCATAACCTGCATAGGAAACAGCGGGCCGCTGATAGACAAGCAGAGCGACGCCATAAATGGCAACGACCTTGCAGTAGCATCGGTACTGTCTGGAAACAGAAACTATGAAGCAAGAATACACAGGGACATAAGGGCGAATTATCTGATGTCTCCGCCGCTTGTCATAGCCTTTGCAATAGCTGGCACAGTGCTTAAGGATCTGGACAAGGAGCCGCTTGCAAAGAACGCAAACGGCGAAGACGTATACTTGAAGGACATATGGCCTGACCAGGAAGAGATAAACAGGTGCATTGCAAGCTCTGTAAACTCGGACCTTTTCAGGAAAGAATACGGCGAAGATCTGTTCAAGGTTAACAACTACTGGAATGCAATATCTGGGGCAACAGGATCAGTGTACGCCATAGATCCGAACAGTACGTACATAAAACTCCCGCCGTTCTTCGATTCATTCAATCCTTACACAGATTCAGGAATAGCGCCTATAAGCAACGCGGCAGTGCTTGCTGTATTCGGCGATTCCTTGTCTACAGATCACATATCGCCGGCAGGAGCCATAGGCAAGGACAGCCCCGCAGGCAAATACCTTATCGAAAAAGGGGTGCAGTATGCCGACTTCAATACGTACGGCTCAAGAAGGGGCAACCATGAGGTCATGATGCGGGGAACATTTGCAAACAACAGGATAAAGAACCTGCTGCTCCCTGGCACAGAAGGCGGTATGACCATACACTTCCCTGGCAATGAAAAGCTCTCCATATTCGACGCTGCTATGAAATACGGAAGTGAAAAAAGGGCTTTGGTGATTTTCGCAGGCGCTGAATATGGCTCAGGCAGTTCGAGGGACTGGGCTGCAAAGGGCCCGATGCTTCTCGGAGTAAAGGCAGTAGTCGCAAAGAGCTTCGAGAGGATACATAGGAGCAACCTCACAGGGATGGGTGTAATCCCATTGCAGTTCAAGGAAGGGGAAGACGCTGCGAGATTAGGCATAGACTCATCAAAACCGGTGTCAATAAACATAAGCAATGACATGAAACCAAGACAGATGATCAAGATGTCTTACACCGACGCGTCAGGAAAGAGCCGCGAGGCAGAGATACTGCTCAGGGTAGACACCGAAGTGGAGCTTGAATACTGCCGCAGCGGAGGCATACTGAATTATGTGATAAAGGAGATGCTGTCGGGAAACACGAGAAGGAATTGAGGACATGGCCGACTCTTACGATGTAATAATAGTCGGAGGCGGGATAACAGGCGCCTCGCTCCTGTACATGCTGAGCACATATACCAACATAGGCAAGGTCCTCCTCCTCGAAAAATACGACTCCTTTGCAACACTTAATTCAAACGCGAGCAACAACGCGCAGACCCTTCATTTCGGGGACATAGAGACTAATTATTCAATTGAAAAGGCGAAGGAGACAAAGGAAGAGGCAGAAATAGTACTCAGGTATCTCAACCTGCTGCCTAGGAAGGAATACGATTCCATAACCAAGAAATGCCAGAAGATGGTCCTTGGGGTTGGAGACGATGAGGTAGAAAGAATTGAGAAGATATACGAATCGGAGATAAAATCTATCTTCCCTGGCCTGAAAAAGATGAATGCAGTAGAAATATCAAAATACGAGCCTAACGTCACAAAAAAAAGGAGCGTTGAAGAGGAAATATCTGCGCTGAAGTCAGACAACGGGCAGATGGTAAATTTCAGGAACCTAACACAATCATTCATAAAAAGGGCAAAGATAAAAAAGAACAGCAGCGCAAGGATAAAACTCAACACCAAGGTAACAGAAATAAAGGAGGAGGGCGACAGGTACATAATAACAGCTAACGGGAACACATATACTGCAAAATTCGTCGCATTCTGCGCAGGCAGCTACAGCCTTTATTTTGCGAAGATGCTCGGCTATGAAAAGAACCTCTCTGTATTATGCATTGGAGGCAATTTCTATACCTCGCCAAATGTCTTGCGCGGGAAAGTGTACAGGGTGCAGATAGGCGGCATACCTTTCGCAGCCGTGCATGGCGATCCTGACATAACAAACCCAAAAATAACAAGGTTTGGCCCCACGGTGACGATATACCCGGAGCTTGAGAGGAGGCACCCATCTACTTTTTTTGACTACATAAAGACATTCGACTTTGACATTCCTACGGCAGCAAGCCTGAGGGGCATACTATTCGACAAGGACATAAGCAGGATACTCTGGAAAAATATACTTTACGACATGCCTGTCACAGGCACAGGCCGTTTTCTGAAGGATGAGGTAAACAAGATAGTACCATCGCTGAAGATTTCTGACATAAAGCTGGCTCCAGAGATGGGCGGAGTCAGGCCCCAGGTAATCGACGAGAACAAGAGGGCGCTGGTCCTCGGTGAGTCAAAGATAAAGGAGCACGGGCTTATATTCAACATAACCCCATCTCCAGGGGCTACATCCTGCCTTGCGAGCGCTATAGAAGATACATCATACATATGCGATTACATAGGCGCAAAGCTCGACATAAAAGCTGTAGAGAGGAGCCTGGTTGACAGGGACACAATGCAGATAACGGTAAGGAAGCTGAAGAACTGGTGATTCGGTAAAATACCATCTTGAATGCATGAAGTGCAGTGCCAAATACAAGAGCAGCAGCGATTTCCAGATATGCCAGAAGTGCTCTTCGCTGCTGAATGCAGTCTATGATGAAAAGAAGAAGTTCAGCTATACAAAAGAAAACTCCTACTGGTCCTATGAGGAGCATATGCCTGATTCAAAATACATGCACTACCCTGCAGGCGGCACCGAAGTAATAATCGGTGAGGAGGACGGGCTTTATCTAAAAGTCGAAACGGAAAACCCCACAAAATCTTTCAAGGACAGGGGCTCTGCGATAGAGATAAACAAAGCAGCAGAATACGGATACGATACCATCGTATGCGCATCGACAGGCAATATGGCCTATTCAATATCGCACTATGCAAAACTCGCAGGCATGAACGCAGAAGTATTCATAAGCAGAAGCGCAAACAAGGACAAAGTAAAGCTGATTAGGGGCACTGGCGCAGCAAGAATAAATGAAGTCGACGGCGACTTCACCGATGCGCAGAATGCCGCAATAGAATATTCGAAAAAGAACAAGGTTTTCCTTACAGGTGATTACTGCTACAGGAAAGAGGGCCAGAAGACGCTGATCTTCGAGGCCATGAAGAACATAAGGTCTGTTGACACAGTGATTGTGCCTGTGGGGAATGCGACTTTCCTTGCAGGCGTCCTTGAAGCGCTGATATACATGAAGGAGAGCAGAGTGATAAACACGCTGCCAAAGGTGATCGGCGTTGAGGCTGCAGGAGCAAAGCCGCTGTACACGGCTTTTAACTCAGGAAAACGCATAGAAAGGGAAACTCCAAGGACAAAAGCAGATGCCATAGCAGTTGGTTTCCCTACATTCGGCGAGGAGAGCATAAGGTTGCTGAAGAAAGTTTCAGGCGGAATGGTAACAGTGACAGATGAAGAAATGCGCCTGGAGGCGGCACTTCTCAAGGAAAAATACGGGATAAACGCAGAACTCGGCGGAGCTGCAAGCTCCGCAGCTTATAGGAAACTGCCGCAGAAAGGGAAGGCCCTTGCGGTGGTAACCGGCGGCAACATCTGATTATCTTTGGCTTATAGGGACATACTGCGTGTCTAACTCGCCGTTGTAATATTCAAGAGGCCTTACCAACCTGTTGCTCTTCCAGTACTGCATCACATGCGCGCACCATCCAGGAATCCTGCTTGCAGCAAACAGAGGCGTAAACAGATAATCAGGTATTCCCAAATCAGTATACACTGGCCCTGAAAAGAAATCTACATTCGGCCATATCCCATGGCTAGAACCCAGTTTATCTATCATGAGCTTCTCTGCCGCAAGAGCTATGCTTGTCAGGTTCCTTACCTCCTCATTCGCGCTTCCTTGCAGTATCTCTAGCCTATTTTTTATGATTCTTGCTCTAGGGTCATATGTCTTGTATACCCTATGCCCGAATCCCATGATTTTTTTCTTTCCCGCAAGCGCGTCGTTTATGTACACTTCTGTGTTCTCCGGCCTTCCTATCGCGTGCATCATCTCAAGCGCAGCCTGATCTGCGCCCCCATGCAGCGGGCCCTTCAACGTACCTATTGCAGAAGTTACTGCAGAGTATAAGTCTGACAGGGTCGCAGCCGTGACTATGCCTGAAAAAGTAGATGCGTTTGAGCTGTGCTCCGCATGCAGCAGGAGCATAAGGTCGAGCACTTTGACGGCTTCAGCGTCAGGCTTTTTCCCTGTAAGCATGTAGAAGAAATTCCCTGCAGCGCCCATTGATGAATCAGGCTTCACGTATCCTATCCCATTTCTGCATCCTCCTATAGCGCCTACGGCAGACGCCAACCTTGAAACAAGCCTTATGCTCTTCCTCATGTTTGCAGCGTCGGAATTGTCGTTTGCATCAGGGTCGTAAAGTGCCATAACAGATACCGCGCTGCGCAGGACATCCATAGGATGCGCATCCTTAGGCGAATCCTCTATTAAACCTGCAACTTCATCAGGCAGCGGCCTCTCCTGCGCAAGCGAGTTCCTGAAGCCAGAGAGTTCAGCGGCATTCGGGAGCCTGCCATTGAGAAGCAGATAGCACACCTCTTCAAAATTCGAGTTCTCGGCAAGCGTTTCTATGGAATAGCCATAATAGTAAAGCCTTCCATTGACTCCGTCGACTTTGCATATGCCTGATTCAGTGAAATATACGCCTTCAAGCCCCAGCTCTATCTTTGGCTTTCCATTATCCTGCATTGTACAACCGAATAGGCATTGCTCTTAAGGAATTTAACACTTATGAAGGAAACGGCACATGCTGGTAAAAGAGGCTATGTTCTATTAATCTTTTCTATAACTGCATCAGAGAATTCCCTTGTTCCTGCTGGTTCAGTACCCATGTATCTCGCTATGTCCTTTGTCGCTATCTTCTTCTCAAGCACAGCCGATATCGCATTATCCATTAGCGAAGCGGCATCTCCCATGCCTATGTGCTCCAGCATAAGCGAGCATGCCTTCATCATTCCCATAGGATTGGCGGTATTCTTGCCCGCATACTTCGGCGCAGTGCCATGAACCGCTTCAAATACCGCATATTCGTCTCCTATGTTCGCACCGCCAAGAACCCCTATATTGCCTATAAGCGCGCCTGCGGCGTCCGATATGTAATCGCCATTAAGGTTAGGAGCAAGTATTATGTCATACTCTTCCGGCCTCGTTATTATCTGCTGGAACATGTTGTCTGCAATCCTGTCATTGAAGAGTATCTTCCCAGATGCGCTTTTTCCTGATGCTATATCAGACTCTGTTACGATTCTGTCTCTGAATTCATTCTGCGCAACGGAGTAAGCCCATTCCCTGAATGCGCCTTCTGTATATTTCATTATGTTGCCCTTGTGCATGATAGTTATGCTCCTCCTGTTATGGTTTATTGCATACTTCAGCGCCATCCTCGTTATGCGTTCGGTCTTCGCTCTGCTGATAACTTTTATGCCGATTCCAGCATCGTTTTCTATTCCGGAATTGAAGTTTGAATTAAGGAAATCCCTTACCTTCCCTGCCTCTGCAGAATCAGATTTCCATTCTATGCCCCTGTAAAGGTCGTCGGTATTCTCCCGGAATATTACCATATTCACTCTCTCAGGGTTTACTATTGGGCTAGATATGCCCTGCACATATTTTACCGGGCGTATGTTCGCATACAGGTCAAAAAGGAGCCTTAACCTTACGTTTATCGATTTGAATCCTTTGCCCACAGGCGTCTCTATAGGCCCTTTTATCGCGACCTTGCAGTCCTTTATCGTATTTATGCATTCCTCTGGCAACCTGTCCCCGTATTCCTTCTCTGCTTCGGAGCCTGCCTTTGCCTCGACCCATTCTATTATTCCAGAAGATTTTTTCACAGCTGCGTTTACTACAGACATTGAGCTTTCAACAACCTCAGGGCCTATGCCATCGCCTTTTATGTATGCAATTCTGTTCCTTGTTTCAGCCATTATACCACAAAACCATTGCTGCAAAAATACTTATTCGTTGTGCAATCAGCATAGAACATAAATAAGAGATATCAGAAATCCTGCTTGTACCATTTTTCATATTCTTTGTGAGTTCCAACAAAATAGAATCTTACTATCTTGCTCTCATTGAATATGCGATAAATAATTCTATACTGTCCAATCTCATCCACAAAAAATAGACTTTGCTTCAAATGCCGCTTGGTTGGATATTCCAGAATCTTACCTATCTTTTTGGCAACTCTCATTTTAACTGCTTCATCTAAAGATTGGAAATATTTAGTCCAAAGCTGGTCAAACTCTGCTTTGTACATGTCTTATCCCTTGATATGTTTTGCATAGACGCCCAGGGCTTCTTTATAACCCAATACCTTTCTTTTACCTTCTTTTATTCCCTTGTCAATCTTATCCAACTTTTCTTTTACCATAAGTTCTTCGCCTATATGTTCCTCTCCAAAATTAAGTATTGCAAGTCTTATAGCTTCTGATTTGGTATTGGCATACCCTTCCTCAACCATATCATCAAGGATTTCTCTAACTTTGCCTCTTAATGTAACGTTCATTTTATCATCCATATATGATATGTGACTCATGATTTAAATATGTTCTGTTTATGTTCTTTTTTGAAGCATAGCTGATTCAATATACAAAAGACAAAATAAGCATGAACGCTGGGTACGAGAATCGAACTCGTGTAGGCCTTGCGGCCAAACAGGTTAGCAACCTGCCGCCCTACCACTAGGCGAACCCAGCATGTGCAGCAGAAACCTGCTTCGCATCATGCAGACATGTAAGCTGGTTTGCATATCCACTCAACCCTGTATCTTCAGAGCATAGTTCTCTATACGCATTGTGAAGGTCCACTTTTGCAATATACTTAGGGTTGCTCCTTCCGGCCTGGCCCGGTTCATATACAAAACTACCGCCAAAGGCAGGATCTCAACGCTTTTATGCAAGGCCGACATATCCGGCACAACACTCCGCAGGCATAAGGCCCGCCATAAAGGGGATTTGCGGTGAAGGAAACCTCTAGCTCCCTGCCCTTCTGCTGCATATAGAGTTCACCCCTAAAACCTTATAAATCATGGCTGTATTATTAATCGTGTAAAATGCCAGTTTACTCTAGGTGAACAATTGAATTACGAAGAGCTATTGGACAGGGCGTTCCTGCAGATATCACAGCTTTCAGAAGAGAAGGTAGACTTCAAGATACCCGAAGCGGACTCTATGATACAGGGGAATAAGACCATACTCAGGAACATATCGGTCATAGCAGATTCTGCAAGAAGGGACAAGGCAGAAATCGCAAAGTACCTCACAAGGGAGATTGCAGCGCCAACATCTATGGACAACCAGTCATTGGTGATAAGCGCAAAAGTGCAGCAGACTGCGCTCAGTGAAAAGATAAAGAAATACTTTGAGATATACATAATCTGCAAGGAGTGCCACAAGCCTGACACAAAGGTGCAGGGCACGGAGCGCGGCTACATGACGATCGTATGCGAGGCATGCGGAGCAAGGTACACGGTAAAGAGCTATTAGTGGTTATTTGTACAGGAAGAACAACGCACAGGAAGTACATACGCTCATGATCCCTAGGGACAACGAAATCATAGGCACGGTGTACAAGGCGCTCGGCGCTTCAAAGTTCATGATAAACTGCGCAGACCAGAAGCAGCGCGTCTGCTCCATCCCGGGAAGGCTGAAGAGAAGGTTCTGGGTTAAGGAAAATGATCTGGTACTTGTAAAGCCATGGGTTGTGCAGGGAGATGAAAAGGGCGATGTGGTATGGAGATACAGCATACTCGACAAGGACACGCTGAGGAAAAAGGGCTTCGAGATACCGAAATAGATTACCCCTTTATTTCTGCAACTGCGCCCTCTGCGTTTCTGTCTATCATATACTCCTTCTTAAAATAATTAAGTATATTCTTTACATCGCGTGCAAGGAATTCATTGGCTTTCGGGTGCATCAGCGAAACCCCCTGCCCTATGTCTATGATGAACGGAATATCTTTCTCGATAAGTATGTTGTACTCGCTCATGTCTCCGTGCACAAGGCCTGCCTTGTACAGCTTTTTCATGCCTTCCAGTATCCCGTCAAGGACAATCTCTGGATTGCTGAGATAAAAATCCTTCAGTATGCGCGCTGGCTCATCCCCGCTTCCTATGAACTGCATAGCAAGCACGTTGCCGCTGAAGTAATAAGGCTCAGGCACGTTCACTCCTGCAGCTGCTGCAATCTTCAGGTTGCCATACTCTTTCCTGCACCATATCTTTACAATGCTCCTTATATCCGCCCTTATGCCGTCAAACCTCGGGTCCCCTTTCACATATTCTGCCCTTCTCCTGAAACTCGTGTTCTCCTGATTGAATATCTTCAGCACAACGTGCGCTTCTTTGACTTTTGCACCTGAATTAGCAAGGTAGACATCCGCTTCCTTGCCCTTTGATATTATATGCAGCATTTCTGACGCTATGCCATGGGTGAAGACCCTGCTTATGTTCATCATGGTCCTGTTGTCGAATACTCCCTCTTCTATCTTCCAGCGTTCCTTGACCCTGAACTTGTCTCTGTCCGGCATCTTCCTCTTGCTTACACGCCTTGCCATTTAAGCACTGCAGATTACTCTCACAAAAGGTTAAAAATCCTTTAAATCAATGATAATCAGATTCTGATGAAGAGCCTTAGGATTATCGTTGACAACAGGGAGCGCAACCTCACGATGCAGGAAGAGCTTGTCAACCTCGGGGTCGAGATAAACTTCGCGCAGCTTCCGGTCGGCGATTACATATTATCGGACAGGGTGTGCATAGAGCGCAAGACTGTGCAGGATTTTGAAAAATCAATAATCGACAACAGGCTCTTCGAGCAGACAAAGAGACTGAGCCTCAGCTTCAACAAGCCGATAATACTCATAGAAGGCGACGAATCAGAATTCAGGCTGGGGGAGAACGTGATACTCGGCGCAATGCTCAAGATATACCATGACTTCAACATACAGGTGATAAGGTCGAGGGATGCGCTTCAGACCGCTGTAATACTTGCGAAATTTGCCGAGAAAGAGCAGATACCTGATGCACGGGAGCCGAGGCTCACGGGAATGAAGAAGGCATTTTCCGACTACGAGAGAAAGATGATGATACTCGAGATGCTTCCAGGGATAGGGCCACAGCTCGCAAAGCGCCTCCTGGGCCATTTCGGAAGCGTAAGGGGCGTAATCTCAGCAAGCGCCGACGAACTATGTGAAGTGGAGAAGATCGGAAAGAAAAAAGCAGAGAGGATACACTCCCTTGCAAACGGCAGCGAGTAATGGATTGGTGGGCATATGGGATTGTTTGACGGCCTTGTTGGCAAGAGCTTCGAAGAGAGCATCATCGAGGGCAGCACCAACATAATAAAGTACGCGTCGGAAGCAAACAAAGAATTGAGGAAGGTCATAAAGGGTTCAGGCAGCGTTAAGGAGATAAAGCGCATAGAAGAAGCGTCCGACAGGGCTGTATTCAAGATATCGAGCTCCATAACCTCAGGAGGAATACCCCCAAACCTAATACCAGACCTGCTCAGGTTCTCGGACTTCGAGGACAACATAGTAGACAGCATATTCAACCTCTCAAGGGCTTACACAAGATACAAAACAAAGGACAAGCGCATAAACGATTATCTTGACGAGCAGCTGCTCAGGACAAATTCGATATCAGACAGCGCAATAGACGTGCTCCTGAAGATGCACAAAGCAAGCACAATGATGGAGGCAAGGGCGCTGAGGTTCAAGATAGAGAAATACGAGCAGCAGGGCGATGACATAAAGGACGCGATGCTGGGATACGCATACGGCAAGAAGATGGATTATAAAACATTCAACCACATGCTCGACCTGTCGTACCTTGCAGACGACATACAGGACAACTGCGAGGACGTGTCGGACAGACTTGTAAGCATACTCGCATCGATAATTAGCTAGTGGTTAATTGCAATACCTGCTCTATGTGCTCTACATACTCGCATTCCTTGTTGCAGCGCTTGTCTCTGGCAACAACCTCCCTGTGTGCACAGGTTCTCTAATATCCAGCAACATAATGAGCAGGAAGAAAGGGATAGCGATGGCGATCATAGGGTATGCCGCAGGCCTGTTTGTAGAAGGAGACCTTCTGAAGATAGGGCTTAGCAGCATAATGCCGGTTAACAGCTACCTTCTTTCTTCAATAGTGCTCCTGACAGCGCTTGTTGTTTTCATGCTTGCGCACTACGCAAAGGTGCCGCAGTCGCTATCGATAACGATGTCTATGGCGATATTCGGGCTTGACATAGCACTGCGCTCCAGCCCCGATACTGGCTTCATAATGCTGATGATAGCCGCATGGATAGCCGCGTCTGCGTTTGCAGCAGCCCTCAGCTTTGCCACGATGAGATATTCGTACAGGCTGCTGAACAAAAGGAACATATGGGGCACGATACGCACGCTGAAGCTGCTGCTGATCATATTCTCTTTCCTCACCGCATTCACACTCGGCGCAAACACAATAGGTTTCATCTATGCGCTTGTGCCTCATCAAACAGGCACAGCATACGTGCAGTTGCTGATGATACTTGCGATAATCATAGGCAGCGTTGCGCTCAGCAGAAGGGAGCTGCAAATGATGGGCACAGGGATAGTGGCGATGAGATACCTGAATTCATTGGTTTCACAGGTAGTGTCAACAGCGTTCGTAGAGGCTGCAACGCTGTTAAGCATACCCTTGTCCAATGCTCAGACGTATGTCTCAAGCATATTCGGCTCAACAGCAGGTTACAGGACGCATCTGATAGAAAAGAAGACAGTTCTCGCAATAATCAGGTCATGGTTCCTGCTTGCCGCGCTTTCCTTGGCATTGGGTTACGCCATGACAGTGATACTGGCATGACATCTGTTCCTGCACTCATGTTATTTTTGGCATAAAACCAGGCAGCACCTTTATCTCCTTGAGTTTTTTTATCTGGTTTTTTTTGGCAAACGCATCAAGCGCATCCTTGCTGTCAGAAAACAGGACGAATTCCTTTCTGTCAATTATTATACTGCCGGCATTCCTTCCAATTTCTTTGTCTGAATATATGAACATCAGCATCTCAAGGCTCTTTTTCCTGTACTTGTTTATCTTGTCATTGAACCTCAGCATCGCGTTCAGGTATGCGGAGCCGAGTTTCTTCCCGATTTCCTTATCATATTTCAGAACAAGTACGATGTTGCTGCTTTTCGATGCAGCGGCTGCTGCCTCAAGAAGGGTTTTGGAATCATTGTCCGAAAAGCATACATATGCGTGCACGTTCCACACTGGAACATAAGGCTGTTTCATCATACAATTGAACTGCATACAACAATTTAAAATGTTTTCTAGGCATAGTATAGGCGATTATACAGAGCGTTAATCATAAGTGTTAATATGAGCCAATTCGGATCCCAGTTCCATGGAAAGTCAAAGAGGAAGCTTAACGGCAGCGGAAAGAAGAAGCTGAAGAACCATGACAAGAAAAGGCATGAGATGGGCGGATACTTCACCGCAACTAAGCTAGGCGAAAAGGACAAGATAAAGCACACGCGGTCAAGAGGCGGCAACCAGAAAAGCAGACTGCAGTATGCAGCATATGCAAACCTCCTTGTGAAAGGCAAGTACAAGAAAGTCAAGATAAAATCGATAGCGGAGTCAAAGGACAACAGGAACTTTGCCAGACTGAACATAATAACGAAGGGCAGCATAATAGACACGGAAGAGGGCAAGGCGCTTGTGATAAACAGGCCAGGCAGAGAAGGGCATATCAACGCAAGGAAAGTGGAATAGGTGCTATCATACCAGCAAGAGTCTATGTCTTCGATTCTTCAACCACGGAAAAGGTGAAGAAGCTCCTTGAATACGATCCATACCTAGACAAGAGCCTCGGCGAAGACGCTCTGATGAAGCTGAAGGACGACAAGGATGCAAACATAATATTTGCAAGGCAGGATTACAGGATAAAGGACGGCATATCGATAAACCTTGAGCGCGGCAAGTCATACCTCTACCTTTCAGCTAACGAGGAATTCCTTGAGAAGGGCGAAGAGAAGCTGAAGAAGAGCATAGACGGAGTTGAAAGGGCGGACCAGAAGACCGAAGCGACAGTAATACAGATAGTCGAAGGGGAAAGGACGGAGAGCGAGCAGGGCCTCGGGTTCCTTTTCGGTTGATTCTATGAAGAAGATCGCTTGCCTGTCGATAGGAGGCAGCATACTGTCAAGGGAGAGCGGGATAAACGTAGAATATGCAAAGAGGCTCTCCTCATTAATAGGGAAGAAGATAAAAGGTACAAAATTCATACTTGTAGTCGGCGGCGGATATTCAAGCAGGCTCTACATAAGCTCCACAAGGAGCATAATAAACAACAATTCGCTGCTAGACCAGATAGGAATAGCGTTCACAAGGGTGAACGCACTGATACTGCAGGACCTCCTTTCCGAATTCAACGTGTATCCGAACATAGTAACCACGATAGAGGAGCTGAAATCAGGGATAGCGTCGAGCGACATAGTTGTCCTCGGCGGTCTTATCCCCGGGATAACCACTGATTCGGTAGCGATGCTCGCATGCGAACTGACAGGCTGCAGAAAGATGATAAACATAAGCAGCGAGAGCTACGTGTATGACAGGCCGATACGGGATAGGGGCGCGAAGAGGATGAAGAATCTTAACCACCAGCAGCTCGTCGACATTGCGAACAAGTGCGATGACAGGTCTGCAGGCTCGAACTTCATACTGGACTTCTTCGCTGCAAAGATAGCAAAAAGATCTAACATAGAGATATGCTTTGTGAACGACGATACAAAGGAGCTAGAGAAGGCACTTGACGGCAGAAGCCACAACGGAAGCGTTGTAAGGAATTAAGAAGGGCTTTTCAGTTCTTTACACTGATTGCTTCCGAATTCTTTATCGCAGAGAGATCCCTGAGGGCGTAAAAAGCGGCGAGTGCAAGGTTGTACTTGTCCCTCGTCCTCCCTCTTGAAAAGGTCCACATGTCCTTGACCCCTGCAAGCTCGAGCACCACCCTCACGGTCTTGCTCGCTATCACGCCTACTCCTCTCGGCGCAGGCTTGAGTATGACTTCGGAGCTGCCGCACTTGCCCTTCATTATCAGGGGAAGCGAATGCTCAGTGCCGCAGTTGCACTCCCATGAGCCGCAGCCCAGCTTCACCGATATTATATGCTTCTTAGCATCCTTTATCGCTGATTCTATCGCAGGCCTGACTTCAGGATCCTTGCCAACTCCGACGCCCACATGCCCGTGCCCGTCTCCAACGATCGCTGTCACTCTGTACTTCTGCCTTCTGTTGTTCTTTGTCATTCGCTGCACAGATGCAATCTCAAGCACGTTGTCCTTGATATCAGGCAGCAGCGCATCGACTATCTCCACTTCGCGTATGCCCCTGCCCATATTGAATATTTCTTCTATGCTTTTTATCTCCCCGTTCTTCACCATCAGCCCTATCTTCGTCTTTGGGACCCATGGCGGCGCAGGCGCCTCTTCTCTATAATCTCTCCTGAAATTCTTCCTTTCCAATATCACACCTTTGCATTCATCAATGCCTTCTTAGTCTCGTTGAAGAGCGCATTAAGCGATTCAGGAGAAAGCCCGTCCTTAAGGTATCTGCCATACTGCTTTTCGTACAGCTTCTGGTCCTTCTTCTTAAGCTGGGACGCATACTCTGTGTTAGAATAATTATATATTCCTTCTCCAACCTCAAAACTGCCCCGTATGTTTACCCCTGCGTCCTTGCAGCCCTTTGCGAACACGAACGGAAGCGAGTTCTTGATAGGTGAATTCAGCCCTATGTCCAGTATGTACTCTTCTTTCCCGCCTTTTCCAGAGAGTTTTCTCCCCAACAGGAAGCCTGTGAGATAAGCCGTGGCCCTGTTGCTTCTGCTCGGCCACTTCATTTTCACCAGTTCCTTTGAATCGGCCTGCGCCGCGACGACGTCCCCTATCTCTGAATATGAAATTGCCTGGCCTGTTATCCTGCTGCTGCTCTTCCTGAAGACTATCCTCGATATGCCGCTCTTAACAATCCCGAACCTCTTCTTGTAGTTAGTAGCGGCTTCCCTTCTCCTCCTGAACTTTACGTTCTTTATAATCTTTTTCATCAGCTTCGCCTGTACCTGAGTGCAATCGCCTCATTTATCTTCTTTATGTCCTCGTCTCCCAGCTTTATCCCTGCCTCCTTCATGTGCGATAGCAGAGTCGCCTTTGTCGCATAGGCATTTCCTTTCACATGCATGTAGAACATGTTGTAATTCTTGCTGTCTATGACTCCGAGCTTCCTCACTTCGTTTAGTAATACGCGCTGCGATCTCACCTTCTTCTCCCATTTCCTGCCGGCACGCGCCTTCCTTGTCCCTCTCCTTCTTCCAACGCCCCTGCGCCTTCCTTCAGACCTGAGCTTCTTGAGCTTCTTCGAGCGCATGCTGAGGTTGTGCTTCTCCTTCAAAGCGTATATTGCGCCGCTCGCTATGAACTTCCTTATGTCCTCTTTTGTCAGCGCGTTGCTGACGTCAGTAAATGATTCCTTCTTAATGCGTATCGCAGTGGTGCCCCTGCCGAGTATCTGCCCTGCAGCCCTTTTTGCGAATTTTATGCTCATGCTCTTGACCCGTTTGCTATCCTTATCCCTTTGCTGTCTGCAACCGTCTGAAGCGCAGCGCGCTTCCTTCTTGAGAGGTCGTGCGCGAACTTCGCCGTTATTCCTGCCTTTCCTGCAATCCCTATCAGTTCAGTCTCGTTGTGTATTACGAATTCGAGCGTTCCGTCCTTTCTTGTGAACCTCACAGAATCATTGTTCTTGTACCCTATCATCGGCATCACGCCTACGTTCTTCTTCTTTGCCCGCATCTTGTTGTCGTTCCCGCGCTGCGTCCTCCAAGTATCCTTTACCCTTGACCTGCCCTTTGCGCCTAAATTAGGCCTCCTGAACCTCGGGACCTTCCTTTTCTTAACATTATTGCCTGCCATATCATTCCTCTTCTATCACATATATCCCGTCCTGGAACACGCGCGTGTCGTTGCCTCTTGCACCGCATGCCTGCCTTATGTTTGCGACCGTCTGGCCGACATCATACCTGTCTATGCCATTGACAGTGACGTCCTGCCCCTTTATCTCCACCTTCGTGTCGCCGACTATGCCTGCCTTTCTAGCGATTTTCTCGCCGAAGATGTTCTTTATGCTTATCTCCTTTCCCTTGACTTCTACGGACATCGGAAAATGCGCGTATACGATCTTCATCTTCACCACAATGCCGCTGTTCACAGAGACCATCGCCTCTCCAAGGACGCTGGCAAGGGCCTTCTCCGCTGTGCCTGCCCTCTTCTTTATCTCCTTCACAGACGAGCCTTCTACAGTGAGAACGCTGCCCTCTACCTTCACCTTTGCGAATTTCTGATTGTACTTCTTACCTGCGCTCCCAAGCTTGCCCTTTATCATCACCATGCCATTTTCAACGCTTACCTGCGTGCCGCTTGGTATATCTAATTTTTCCATGAACATCATTTCAATATATGTATGCAAGAAGTCTTCCTCCTATCCTGCTCTGCTTCGCCTCCCTGTTCGTCATTATGCCCTTCGGCGTCGAGAGTATAAGAAGCCCGAAGTCCTTGCTCGGTATGTATCTTGTCTCGTATTTCTGGAACTGTTCTAGCCTTATCGCATACCTCGGCTTTATCACGCCTATGTCGTTTATCTTCTTCGAGAGCTTTATCCTTATCTTCGGGAATTTCTCTTCCCTGACCTCTTCGAAGCTGCTGATGTAATTGTTCTCCTTCATCTTCTGCAGAACCGCCCTTATGAGCTTCGTTGAATTGACCATGCACTCATCGAATCCGCTGTTCTCGTAAACCTTTATCTTGTTTATAGCGTCTGCAAATACGTCTACCATGAATACCACTTTCTAATACTTCTCAAAGCCTATCTCCCTTCCCACTTCCCTGAAGCACCTCCTGCATATGTACAGGTCGTAGGAGCGTATGAGCCCTCGGGCTGTGCCGCATATCCTGCACTTCCTCTTTGCCCTGCCCTTCTGCCTAAGCTCGAAACTCATTTTTATAACATCACCATTACTCGCCGCCGATCTTCGCTTTGAAGTTGCTTTCCACAAATGCTATTATCTCCTCTTTGCTTATCCTCTGGTGGCTCTTTGCGACCTTTGAAGAACGTATCCTCTTCAGCTCTACGCGCCTACCTTTCCTTGCAAAAGCGGCATTCACGTTCATTCCCAGCATGCCTATGGCAGGGTCGTACTTCACTCCTTGCAGGTAAATGTATTCTTCTATTCCGAAGCTTAATGAATTGTTTGATATGCATGATTCCTTGAGCACAGATTCCTTCGCCTCTATCGCCTTCTTCAGCATCTCCCTTGCATCGTTGTTCCTCAGCGTCACCATCGCCCCTATCGTCTGCCCCTTCCTTATCCCTAATTCCGGCCTTCTCCTCTTCGAAACTGTAGCTATGGGCTTCTTGCCAGTTATCTTCTCAAGCAGCATGCGTGCGTTCTGGAACATGTTGTCATTATCCCCTATTCCTATGTTTATCACTACCTTCTCAAGGTATATGTCCCTCATGGGATTTTCTTTTTCCATATCAAACGCCTGTGACAATTATGTTCCTCAGCACCGTCTCTATCCTGTTGCCTCCGCTTTCTATCTCCACTACCGGCTCCCTGTTCGACGTCCCTTTCTTTATGCCGGTTATCTTGCCGCTTTCTGAAGAGTGTACGCCGCTTATTATCCTGCAACTTGCTCCTTTCTCGAACTTTATCACCTTCTCGACCTTCCTGTTGTCGAGCTGCACCGAGTCATTTACGTCGGCGCCCTTTATCGCATCGATTACAGTGCCGTCATGCAGTCTTATCATGACCCTGCCCTTCTTGTATACGTACTTTCCGACTATCTTGAGGGTCTGCTTCATGTTGTCCGTCTTCTTGATGTCTATTCCACCTTTTTTGTCGACGCCTATCCTGTATGAAGCGGCTTCAGGGACGATCTCTATGATGTCTTCAAGACCTATCGCATAGCGTTCGTTGGTCACAGCCTTGCCGTTGACCTTTATCTTGCCGCTCTTCACTGCCCTTCGTATCTCGTATGCGCTGTTTCCTGCATTAATCTTTTCCCTCAGCACCGTGATCAGAGAGACGCTGCTCTCGAGAGTATGCCTGCCGAATGTCGGCTTTGCGACGTATTTGCTGACCTTCTTCTCGACATGCATATATCTTGATGAAGCCATTCTATTCAGATGCCTGCTGCTGCCTTTTCCGCTCATTTCACACTCCTCTTGAAAGAATCAATCTTCTTGCTTCTGAGCTTGTCGTTCATGTCAAGCTCGGTTATGTAGACGTTTGAAGCGCTTATCGGTATCGGAAGCTCCTTGCCCTTCGCGTTCTTCCTCACTATGCCGTTGACTACGACTGTAAATCTCTTAAGGTCTACGTCATTCACCTTTCCTGACTTTCCCTTTGAACTTCCTTTCATTATAATCACGGTATCGCCCTTCTTCAGTGCTATGCTTCTTTTCTTAATGCCTAGCTTTGCAGACAGCTCCTTTGATATGTGCGCGTTCACCATATGCTGCCTGAGGTGCATGGGCGCGTTGTGCCTGAACAGGCGCTGCTTCCTCGGCTTTCCGCTTTCTATCATCAAACGACCCTTGAGGCTACGCCTCCTATCTTCACGAACCTTTCCACTACCTCCCTTGCCATAGCTCCCTTCACTTCTGTGCCGATAGGAAGGTTCTCTTCATTGACCATTATTCCTGCATTGTCCTCGAACTTCACCCTTATCCCGCTGGCCCTTCGTATGGACGCCTTCTGCCTTATTATGACGACGCGGACAGGCTTCTTTATGTACGCAGGGGTTCCGCTCCTGACGCTTGCAGAGACGATGTCACCGACGCCTGCTGCCGTAAGCTTCCCCGGCCTTCCGCCGGTCTTGCCTATTATGTGTATCATCCTGAACGTGTACGCGCCGCTGTTGTCTGCGCACGGTATCATTGCGCCAGGCACGAGTGTCTTTGTTATTTTCGAAGATAGTCCTTTCATAAAATTCACTGCTTCTTATTCGCCAATCCGGTAATCACGAAGGATTTGGTCTTGCTGAGTCTACGTGTCCCTTGAATGTTCACAGCATCGCCGAGCGTTGCATTTATGCATTCCGGGTTGTGCGCAGGTATCCTTGACCTCTTTCTCAGGTACCTCTCGTATTTGTATATGTAGCGCGTGTAGTCGACTTTTACAATCGCCGTCTTCTTGACCTTGTCGCTGACAACCGTGCCCGTGATCTTCATCCCTCTAGTCTTCAGTCCACCGTGCACTGGGCAGTTGCGGTCTTTGCATTCCAAAAAATCACTCTCTAATTTTATAAAACTTCAGGCTTTTCTCTATCCTGTCATACGGCCTGAAGTTGATCTCTTCTCCTCTTACTATATACTTCTTTTTCGATACACTGAACGCGAATGTTGACGTCTTCTTTATTACGCTCCTTACGCCTTTTCCGTCGAATACCTTTAGCGTGTTCTTAGTCTCATCGATTACCAGACCGGAGAGGCCCTTCTGCTTCCTGTCCAAAGAGTCTATGACCTTTACCCTGAGCCCTATCAGTTCATTGATGACGATGTTCCTGTTGTTATAATCCATGATAACCTAAGCGTACAGTAAGGTTAAGCATAATTTAGTTATTTAAACCTTTTGCTATGCATCAGAGAGCAATGAATGCCGAAGAATAGGGGCTTCAGTGCTATTTCTTGAGCGTCTCGTCCCCTTCCTTCCAGTTTACCGGACAGAGGCCGCCTGTCTGGAGCGCTGTAACTACCCTGTAGGTCTCGTCAGTGCTCCTTCCGACGTTGTCATGCGTTATGACTGTGTATTTTATCAGCCCGTCAGGGTCTATGACAAAAAGTCCGCGAAGCGCATTCCCCGTCCTGTCCTCATAAACATCGTACGACCTTGAGATTGCGCCGCTCCTGTCTGAAGCAAGGTAATACTCGATGCCTTTAAGCCTTGCGTCGGCCTCGACCCAGGCCTTGTGAGTGTAGACGGTGTCAGTGCTAACGGCTATGACCTCGCAGTTCTTCTTCAGGAACCTCTTATAGTCCTTTGCAAAGCCCTCAAGCTCCGTAGGGCACACGAACGTGAAGTCCGCAGGGTAGAAGAACAGCACTACCCACTTGCCCCTGAAGTCGCTTAGCTTTATCTTCTTGAATCCTTTTCCTTTCAACGCGTCCGTCTCGAACCCAGGCGCCTCCTTGTCTATGAAATTCATAATACCACTTAACAATTAGCAGTAGTATCTGCACTCAAGCAAATAAAAACCTTGCTGATTGCACCCTTTATCAGCGTCTTATGGTTGCATTTTCGCCCAGGCTTATGTTAAACAGCTCCCTCACATCCCTGTTTGAGAGTTGGGATGCTTTTTTATCCAATATCATTACGAGTTTCCCGTTGTCTATCTTTTTTATCAGAGCTTTTGCCTCATTTTTCGTCAGCCTTTTTCCAGCAGTTCCTGTACAGTTATTCCAGAGAACCCCAAGGAGCGTATTCCTTATCTTTTTTCCCCTCTGCAGGAAAATATTCTTGAAGAAGTACTGCAAGAAATCGTCATTGCCGCTTTTTGGCGTTATCCTTATCAAACGGGATGTTACCCTTGGCATTGGGCTAAAAGCCTCTTTTGAAACTTCTGCAATGTCATTGACGTCATAAAATGCAAAGAACAGAGCAGACAGCAACCCAAACTTATCCTCGCTGGGTTTTGCTGTAATGATCTTGGCAAACCCATGAGGCACAGTAATAACACAGCACTCAAAATTCCACCTTCTTTCATAAACAAGCCTGAAGAAAAACGATTCCAGAATCTGATAAGGGGGGTTCGAGACGATTTTGTTGAACTTAGGCAGCTTTACATCAAGAATATTCCCTGAAATAACAGCAACGTTATCCGAACTGCTGAATTTTTTGCTCAACATTGAGGAATATGCTTCATCTTTCTCAACAGCGTATACAAAACGTGCATGCCTTGCCAATAGTTCCGTCAAGTTCCCAGAGCCGCCCCCTATTTCCAGAATCTCATCTTTGCTGTTGACAGACGCAGCATCGACTATAGTTTCATTCATTTTAGAATCGATCATTATATGCTGGTCTTTTTCCTTTTCAGGTTTCATGCATGATCACATACGTTCTTTGCAGCTCTTATTTCGAATATGCCAGGAATGTCAGGTTTTCTCCCGGTCTTATATCAAAAGACGCGTTCGTCTCAAGCACCATGCTTCCATTGCTGCATATCACGTTGGTGGAAAGGGGCACTGCGTCGTATACATAACTGACCTTGCCGTTGCTAATCCACGACTGTTTCAGTGCAAAGTACGTGTTCTTCATCCAAAAACACTGCGCTGAGTCGTTCCCAAACACGAAAAGCATGCCAAGGCACTGCCTGCCTGTCTGGCCGCAATCTCCTATCCCGGTTTCATTCATGTACCCTTCCTGCTGCAGTGAAGTAGTGTCTGCTATATATGCATAATACGTGGAATTTCCCACCATGATTTCACCGACATGGAACTTGGAATTAAGCAATGAAGGGCCATTATTTAGCGCGGCAGATGGGCCAAGGATGGCCAGCCAATATATCACGATAATGCTGAATAAGACAAGTAATGCAACGATGACCAAAACTGGCTTTGCGTGCATAGAACTCATGAAGTCAGTCTTCCCTTTTCAGCATGCCTTCTATCCCGCCTTTCAGACTGTAGGCCTTTACGCCCTCTTTTGCTAAAATCTCCGCAAGCATCTTTGACGTGTTACCATGAGGGCATACAATAACCGATTCATCAAACTTTTTGGCTATTTCCTTAAGGTCTTCCTCCTCGCCGTAATGCAGGTTAAGGGTATGGAAGTCGTTCATGTCTATTATGTTTATCTCGTCCTCTTTCAATGCGAATGCCTCGCTGAGCAGCTGCACCTCTGAATAACGCGTCTCGAAAAGCATTATCCTGCTGCCGCTGGCAACTTTTTTCCTCGCTTCCTTAAGGTCTACCTCTAATCCCCTGCTCTCCGTTTCCATTACATCAAACCAATTTACCCTTGAATTTATAATAAGCTTTGCAGGACTTAACCGAAACATATATAAATGTAATATAATGTATTATAATGTTATAACATTATAAGGCGAGACAAATGGCACAAAAAGGGACAAAGAGGAAATACACAACGATAACGATACCGCAGCCGCTGTTCGACAGGATAAGCAAGATGATAAAAGGAACGGGCTTTTCATCGGTATCGGATTACGTTACATATGTACTTAGGGAGACGGTTGCCGACATGAAGGGGTCAAAGGGCAATAGTGCAGAGCGCTCCGCTGTAGTCGAGAAACTGAAGGCATTGGGTTACACCTGGTGATACGCATGGCAAAAGCAAATAAAGAGATAAGCGAAGTGAACAAGGATCCGAACGAGAAGAACTGGAAGAGGTTCTATGCCTTACTGGCAAAAAGCCCCATAAAACAGTACAGGGTCGTGTACAGATCAAGGAAGCTCAAGAACAGGCAGGACCTCTACTCATCGGTGGTGGAGCTGTTCGACGCAAAGGGCAGGCTGATTGGAACTGTCCCGATATACGAGAAAAAGGGCAAGAAGATAAGAGGGGCGACAAAATACCTGACAGGCCTTTCCAACATAAACAGGTATGAGTGATATTATGATAGAACAAGACCTCAAGCAGCTTCAGGAAAGGAGCATATACATAATGCGCGAGGCAAAAGAAAAGTTCGGGAATGTCGCAGCGCTATGGTCCATGGGAAAGGACAGCACGGCTATGCTGGCGCTTGCAAGGAAGGCATTCCTCGGCAAGGTGCCGTTTCCAATCATACACATAGACAACGGAATAGACTTTCCAGAGACGTACAAATTCAGGCAGGAGCTTGCAAAGAAATGGAAGCTCGACCTGATAGTCGCGGAGAGCGAGATAAAACCGGAATTGTCAGGATACAGCTGCTGCGGCGAGAACAAGACGATAGCATTGAAGAAACTGATGAAGGAACGGGGCTTTGACGCGCTGATAGTATCAATAAGAAGGGACGAGCACGGGATAAGGGCGAAAGAAAGGTACATGAGCCCAAGGAACAGGGATTTCAAATGGAATTACAAGGAGCAGCCTGCGGAGCTGTGGAACGATTACTCGTCAAAACTTGACGACAAGGGTCACATAAGGGTTCATCCACTGCTTGACTGGAATGAGATAGACATATGGAACTTCACGAAAAGGGAGAAGGTGCCGATAAACCCTCTTTACAAGTCGAAGAATGGGTACAGATATAGGAGCCTCGGCTGCACACACTGCACATCGCCAGTGAAATCAAACGCTAAGGGCATAGATGGAATAATAAACGAGCTCAGGAGTACAAAGACAGAGGAGCGTGCGGGAAGGGACCAGGACAAGGAGAAGGAATATGTGATGGAGAAGCTGCGTGCGCTAGGCTATATGTAAGGTGCTTATCATGCTTATAACAAGAGTGACGCTTCTGGGGAACAAGGACCATGGCAAGTCGACGTTAATAGGCAGCATGCTGATGCTTACAAAGTCTGTGACAAAGGAAAGGATAGCTGAAGCAGAAAGGACGAGCAAGGCCCTTGGAAGGAAGTTCGAGCCTGGATTCATTCTCGACAGTTTCTCAGAGGAGAGAGAAGGCGGCCTCACCATAGACACGACAAGGGTGCAGGTGAAGCACAAGGGCGCAGCTTTCGAACTCATCGACGTGCCCGGTCATGAAGAACTAATACAGAACATGATAAGCGGCGCGTCTTACGCAGGCTTTGCAATACTGATAATATCTGCAATGGAAAACGAGGGCATAACGCAGCAGACCAAGAGACACCTCTTCCTTGCAAAGATGCTTGGCGTCACAAGAGTCATAATAGCAGTGAACAAGATGGACGCTATCGGTTATTCAAGGAAGGCATTTGACGATATCAAAGAAGAGATGCTGCGCTTCCTCGGAAGGATAGGATTTGACAGGGATTCGGTCTCATTCATACCGGTATCTGCATACAACTATGATAACATACTTGCAAGGTCGAAGCGCATGCCATGGTATACTGGAGAGCCGTTGATGCAGTCGATGCTTCAGTTCTCAAAACAAAGAGAAAAAGACGGGAAAAGCCTCAGGATAAGCGTGCAAGGATCTATAGAATCGGGCAACGGAACGCTTGTCACTGGTAAGGTTATATCCGGAAAGGTCTCAAAGGGAGACACTGTGGCGTCATTTCCCGAAGGGAGGAGCTTCAGGATTGAAAGCATTTATGTCAAGGGCAGGCAGAAGCCTTCAGCCGGGAAGGGCGATGACATCGCGATAAAGCCGGGCAGCGGTCCAGTCAGCAGAAGAGGTTCAATAATATGCAGCGGCAGGCAGAAGCCATTAGTATCGGACAGATTGTCAGGGACAGTGTTCTTCGTCAGGGAACCGGCAGGCAAGGCCTCGATAAGGTACAACGGCATTGAGCTTGCAGCAGATATAATCGTGCATAAAGTGATAGACATTGCAACAGGCGGCAGCCTGCAAAAGAATTCGGAGATTGTGCTGAATGCGGCAAAAGCATCTATAACGTCAAGGAAGAAATTCGCTTTCGAGAAGTTCAATGAATATCCAGAATTGGGCAGATTTACTCTGTACAGCAACGGCACGTTTGCAGGCATAGGGATAATAGATTAGCCTTTGTTGCCTGCGCTAATCTTCTTAAGAAGCGCAACATACCTGTTTATCATCCGCTTTTCAGTGAATTTTTTCGATATCCTTGCAGAGGCCCTGCTGAGTTCCATATTGAGTTTCCTGTCTGAATAAACCTTCTCTATCAATTCGGTCAGTTCGTAATAATCTCTTTCATTGAACTTGAGCACGTTCTGTTTATCATCGTTGAGGTCGCTGACGTACGCGCCGTTTGACATTATTATCGGCAGGGAATGCGCAGCTGCTTCAAGAACTGTAATCGCAAATCCTTCCCAGAAGGAAGGCAGCACGAAGAGATTGGATACGTTGTATGCTGCGTTAAGCTCCCTGTCGCTCATCGTGCCTGCAAATATTATCCTTATGTCCTCTGCAGCCAATTCCCTGTAACGCTCCGCAGAAGGTCCGTCGCCTACTATCAGCAGCTTGAAGTTATGGTTCCTCGTTTCGCGGAATGCCTTTATGAGAGTGGATACGTTCTTCTGCCTGTCGAATAATCTTCCTATGTAGAGAACCACAAAGTCATCAGGTCCTATTCCATGCTTCTTCCTCAAAACCTGCTCCTCTGCTTTGTCCCTGCGCGCTTTCACATTTGCGCCGTTCGGCACGATGACAACCCTTCCGCCGCACCTGCCAACCTCATGATACTGCCTGTCGTTGAGCGCGATGTTCATGTCGAAAAACGCGAAGAACTTCCTCCGCTTGTCATCAAGGGTTACAGAAGGCATGCCTGTCCCCATGCTGAGAGGTATCCCTTCTTTGGAGAAGTATGATCTTGCAGTGGTGGAGGCGCTGCCATGGTCTATGTACATAGATTTGAAGCGCATCCCGTTTTTCCTCAAGTACTTCAGAATCGGAAAATCTGATATCGCATTCGATATTATGACATCAGGACCTATGTCCTTTGCCTTTTTCAGTATCTCTTCTTTTTCCATCCCTAATCTGCGAAGTCCGCTGACAAAAGCTAGGTTATACGCCATTCTCACCATGCGCATCTCGCTCATTCTGCTCTTCCTTGCTCCAAGGCCGAGAGATTTGTCTCTTTTAAGAACGATTCCTTTCTTCCCCGCACCCATGTACATCGTTTCATATCCTAAGTAATAGGTGTCCATGCCTCTCCTCCTGAGCCCGTCGTACAGCATACGCACCACTCTTGACTGCCCTCCTGTCCAGTTGTGGCGCGAGCCCATGTCTACAAGCAATACTCTCATTTCAACCCTTTGTAATAATCCATCACGAACTTTTTAACATCAGTAACCGATTCAACTCCACTGCGCTGATACTTCGGATACGTGCCGAATATCCCTTCTCTTATATGGTCTCCGCTCTTTGCATCCTCAGGGTCCATGAATACGCCCTTCCTCGAGAAGTTGAAGATGTCTATAGTGTAACCCTTCTTTGCCTCGACTAAAATATCAGGCGCTATGAATTTCTTGGTGTCCCTGTAATACTCTTTTCCCGAATATATGTTCACGAACATTTTATCTCCTTCTGCGCTCTTTGCGCTCTCAAGGTCCCTCTTGAGTCTGCTTACAAGCACTGGCTCGGAGCTCTTCGCCACTGAAGGGCTTGCAAATCTCGAATTGTTCAGCCATATCGATGCTACTGGGTCGTTCGATATCGCTGCAAATGCCTTTGTCCTCTTCATGTCGAAGTCGAATAGGTGCATGCGCGTGTAGTCGTCAGCTGCAGCGCTGCTGAATACAGCGCTGAACGCCTTGTATGCAAGCCGCTTTGCCTTGTACGGCATCTTGTCATAAGCCCTTCGCAGGCTGCTCCTCATTATGCGCTCCCTTGCCTCATAACCAGCTGTCTTTCCAGAGCCATTCGTGAAGTCTTTCTCGACCTTCTGCTTAAGAGAAAGGTAGCCTTTTTGCATCAGCCAGCTGTTCAAAAGAAACTTTTTCCTTATGGGCTGCGCGCCATGGTCCGATACAATAACCAGCCTGCCTCCGCTTCTGTCTATCCTTTCCATCAACTGCGCCATGTAATCTGCTATCTGTGAATAAACGGGTTTCACGTACTTTTTCCAGTCCTTCCTGTTCATAACAAAGTGCTGTAATCTATCCGTTTCAGTGAAGCATGTATAGGAAAAGCCGTAGCTGTTTTTCTTGAGCATGCCAAGGCTTATCTCGGAACGCGCCTTTATGCTCTTTACAAATCTATTCGCAGCTTCGCCGATATCCATCTTTCCGTCCTTTATCTCCTTCTCTATGTTCGGCTCCCCGTCAAATCCGTGCTCTTTCATCAGCGATTCAAGTTCTTTGCTGTTGGTCCTTGCCTTGAGCGGAAACCCAGTGATTATGTCTATGTTAGGGTAATCGGGCAGCTTTATGTCCGTTGCAGGCGTTATGACAAGGCACCTTGTTCCTTTTGCCGCAAGCGCCTTCCAGAAAGGCGGAACGGCTGAAGAATCGTAGTAAACTATGTCAGGGGTATAATCCTTTTTCATCACGAAGAAATCAGGCACTCCGTGGTCCTTAGGCTCGAGCCCTGTGTATATGCTCGGCCATGCTGGCCCCGTCATGGGAGGCAGCGTTGACTCCATGTTTGTAATGCATCCTTGAGAGAGCAGCTTCCTGAAAGGCTCCATCCCGCGCTCATGCTTCAGCTCCTCAAGCACCCATAAAGGAGCAGAATCCATGCCTACCATGTACAACGCCTTATCATGTGGACTTTTACGCATCAGAGCATCACTCATAACTGCATCTATTCTGAAATATTCTTAATCAGAACTCTATTAAACATGACTAACCACCTATAAAAATGATTTAATGAAAAGGCCTGCGCCAGGCATAAAGAAAACGCTTTCTTTGCTGAAGTCAAGATACGGCAGCAGCCCGAAGACGCAGCTTGGCCACAGGAATAACTGCGAGCTCTTCGTAGCAGTGCTTCTGTCTCCGCAGTGCACCGACAAGCAGGTTAACAAGACAACGGAAGAGCTGTTCAAAAGGTACAAAACATTCAACGATTATGCAGAATCAGGCATCAAGGAACTAACTTTCATGCTCAAGGGCCTCAATTACTACAAGACAAAGGCACGGAACCTGAAGGCTGCATCGCAGATGATACTCAGTGATTTCAGCGGCAGGGTTCCGAAGACGATAAAGGAGCTGACAGAACTGCCAGGAGTTGGCAGGAAGGTTGCAAACGTTATGCTTAACGAAGGTTTTGGGATAAACGAGGGGATAGCAGTTGACACGCACTGCGCAGTAGTATCGCGAAGACTCGGATACAGCAGGCACAAGGATCCTAAGAAGATAGAAATCGACCTGATGAAAAAGATACCTGAAAAGGACTGGGGGGTCGCCTCGAACCTGTTCATAGAACTGGGAAGGGACACATGCAAGGCTGCAAGGAAGGAGTGCGAAAGGTGCGTGATGAAAAGAATATGCCCGAGCAGCACTGTAATCTGATTACGGAAGGAAGTCCTTGTTCTTTATCTTCTCTCTTATGTAATCGTCCACGAAAGTGAGCCTCGGCCCCTGCAGCGCGTCCTGCTCCAGCTTGATCTTCATCTTTATCATGCGCTGCAGCTCCTTGACCCATGGCTCGCTCCTCTTTATCCATTCATAATTCAACATCTCCTGCGCCCTCTTCAGGTATACATCGCTTGCAGTAATCGTCATCTTTTTCAAAAATTCATACTTGTCAAGGTCTGCCATAGTCACGCCGAGGAACCTTGCTTCGGGTGTTGCTACCTCTCCGCCTATGTATGCAAGGTTTATGCTCCCTGTCTTTATGGTCCAATATATGTACCATCCCCATGCGTCCGAGTCTGTGAACACATATACAGGCAGGCCTTTGTCGGCAAGCTTTCTTATGAGCCGCCTTGTGCCTCTCGCCGCTTGCCCTTGCGGCGTCATGAGTATGGCGTTCTCCTTCTTCCAGAAACCGTCCTCGTTAAGCCTCTGCCATAGCGCATCCTTCTCCACTACAATAACGTACTTCGCCTTTATGTTGACGAATTCTATGTCGTTGTCAACGTCGCTGGGTATGGCCCAGCCGCTCCTTCCCTGCTTGCTGCAGTCTATCTCCACCTTTTCATCGCCGAAGGTATCGAGTATCTTCATGTTCCCTGCGAGCACTCCCTTCCTGTTCGCATTCAGGTTCAGCTTCTCCCTAGTCGTCCCGAGCGAAACCTCAAGGTCTTCTATCAACGGGTTTGATTCTGACTGCTCGTTGAATATGTTCTCGTCTATGTCTTCCCCCAATGAATACTTGAGTTGGTAGAAAAGGCCCCTTATCGTCGTATGCAGGTTCTCATTCACGAACTTGTGGCACTTCGAGGCTATGGCCACGGTTTGCATGAACTTCTTCGATTGCGATACGTTTATGAAATCCCGTTCTTCCTTCGCTTTGCCAAGCCTGAGGTAGCCTGCCTTTGCATCAAAATCTACGTTAGACCTCGTTCTTGTAGTAGTTATGAACTTCGGGTTCTTCCCGGCCTTTATGTCCCTGACTATCTTTTCTCCCAGTTCTTCTATCTTCTTCTTTGAATCCGTTTCCATGTCATGCCTCAAGCGGCTTCCTCTCGAACTTGTCGCTCTCCATGTACTTCCTCAGTTTCTTTATCATCTCGTCTCTGCGGGGGCTCTTCTTGAGGGCCTGCTCCAGGACGTCGGCTATGTTCTTCACAGGTATTATCTTTATCTTCTTCATCTCTTTCTTGTTTATATTGACATCACCGACGTTGTTCTGCGGGATAAGTACGTATTTCATTCCTGCGACTATCGCCGCGCTTACCTTGTTCGATACTCCTCCTACAGGAAGCACATCGCCCCTTACTGAAAGCGATCCTGTCATCGCTATTTCCTGAGAAACAGGTATGCCTTCTAGCGCAGAAATCACAGCCACTGCGATGGAGATGCTTGCGCTGTCTCCTTCCACGCCTTCATAAGTCTGGACGAACTGCACGTGTATGTCATAGCTTGCCATGTCTCTGTTCATGTGCCTCTTTATTATAGCGCCAGTGTTCTTCACCGCCTCTCTTGCTATCGTGCCGAGTTTTCCTGTTGGTATGAGCTTGCCCTCTGTCCTTGAACTCGCTTTTGTAACCTCTGCGACTATCGGAAGAACTATCCCTGATGAAAGGTAAGAAGAGCCTATTATCGCAAGCCCGTTCACCCTTCCTATCGCATAGCCCCTGCTCTTGAATATCTGGTAATCTTTTCTGTAATCGAGGGACTGCTCGACGAACTGCGCCTCAAGAGGCTTTGTGACCTTGAAGCTGTCCTCTACATCTTCTTCTGTTACAATGTTTCTGCCCTTTTCGCGCGTTATGTCCCCTGCTGCCCTGACTATGCCACCAAGGTCCCTGAGTATGAGCGTAAGCCTGTTCTTCCTGCCGCTCCTGCGCTTCGCCTCGTCTATTATGGACATGCATGCGGCATAGCTGAAAGCAGGTATCTTGCCGTCCTTTTTGATTTCCTGTGCAATGAACCTGACTATGTCGTCCCTGTTCCTTTCCGTGTCTGGCATCGTTGATTCCATATATACTTCATAACCATAACCCCTTATCCTTGAACGCAGTGCAGGGTGCATCTTAGGCACGTCCTGCAGGTTGCCTGCAGCTACAAGGAGGAAGTCGCAAGGCACAGGTTCGGTCCTCACCATCGCTCCTGAGCTCAGTTCGCTCTGTCCTGTTATCGAGTACTTCTTCTCCTGCATCGCCGTGAGCAGCTCCTGCTGGCTCTTCGGTTCAAGGTTTGAAACTTCGTCTATGAATAACACTCCTTTGTTCGCCTTATGCACCGAGCCGCTGTCGACCCGCATGTGCGGCGGTGTTCCTAGACCGCCGGATTGCAAGGGGTCATGTTTCACGTCTCCGAACAATGATCCTGCTTTTGCGCCGGTTGCGTCTATGAATGGAGCATGTGTAAGCCCCGTGTTGTCGACTATTAGTTTTGGTTCGTTGGTGTCGAACATTCCAGGAAGAACGCCAGCCCTTCTGAATGTGCCGACGAACAATGCAGCAGCGCCGAATATCAGTATTCCCAGTATCAGCGCGCCGAGGAATATCAGTTCATACCCCTGCAGTATGTTCAGGAAAGAGACTATTATCGCTATGACGACTATTATTATGAGTATTGGTACGATGCTGCTCCTCTGCTTTCCAGAGTCAATGCCTTTGTTCATCTTCTCCTTCTGGATTATCTGCCTCCCCTGGCCATCGCCAAGGGGCTTCCCGCTTGATGCTGTCTCCTTTGCATTCGGATAAGTCTTCACGACTTTTACAATAGGCTTATTGTCGTCGTTAGTATTCTTGTACACAAGGACGTCTTCAAGGTCTGCAGCAGGCAGAAGCTCTGCCATGGCCTGCGCAAGAAGCGTCTTGCCTGTGCCCGGATCGCCTATCAATAACACGTTGCGATGCTGCTTCGCAGCCTTTTTTATTATGTTTACAGCATCACTCTGGCCTATTATCTGGTCTATTGTCTTCTCTGGTATCTTTATCTCATCTGTGCTCTTGAACTTCTTCATAAGGATCAATTCTAAAATCCGGACACTATTTATTCCTTATAAATCTTTATAATCTTTTTTATGTGGCAATAGCGCTGCGACCTGCGGCTTTAATTAAACTAAAGGGTAAAAGAGCTGTGTGGTTGCATGGATTTTTCAGAGTACCAGAAAATAGCGAAGAGCACAGCGGTGTACCCGGATAATCTTGAGGGTGCGTTCTTTTATCCCTCGATAGGCCTTGCAGGCGAGGTCGGGGAGCTGCTGAACAAAATAAAGAAGATAGCAAGGGACAATGCGAAGATAGACAAAAAGGACCTTGAAGGGGAGATAGGCGATGTGTTATGGTACCTTGCGCAGCTGTCTACGGAATTGGGAATAGACTTTGAAGACGTTGCGGCGCACAACCTTGAGAAGCTGAAGAGCAGGAAGGAAAGAGGAAGAATAGCTGGCAGCGGGGATTTCAGATAGCAACAATGCCTTAATTTTCCTTATTCACTTGCCTACATACCTTGCATAGAACAGTATCGGCAGGAAACCTGATAGTCCTACGATTAACGCTTCGAGAAGCACCGTCAATACTACGCGCCCGATGAGACCTACAACTGGGTTTATTATGATGAGCACTGCAGAGACTACATTCACTATTATGCTTATGGCTACGTCAAACAGGCCGAAGAGTATCAGCAGTCCTATGATACTCCAGAAGTATCTCCTTCCTATCCTGAAGCTCTCCTTTATTGCTGATATGCCTGTTTTTCCTTTCAGCATGACGAGCGGCACAGCTTCGTAGAAGAGGACCGAAAGCACAAAAGAGACTATCAATGCCACTATTGCAGTCACGAGGACCAGGAGCAGCGTTGCTATGATCCCTATTCCTGCGGACTGGACGATGTTTGATATTTCAGCGATGGTGTTGCTCGAAGGCATGGTTTTAGGTATATTGCTGATGAGCGAGATTACAGAAAGAGCAAGCGGACTGAAAACAATTGCAAGTATGATTATCATTATCACAGTCTGTATCACAGAGGTCCAGAGAAGCCCTTTGTAAGAATTCTTTGAAACGGCAAGCGCCTTTGACAGCGTCAGTTCCTTCTTCTTCAGGTACTGCATCGCAATTGCATAGTATGCGCCTGAGAAGATAGGACCTATCAGCACGCTTACAATTGTTATGATTACGATGAATATTATAGTGGAAGAGACAAATCCGCTGATCAGAGTAGCAGAAATATTGTGCAGCGAATGGCTTGCAAACACGCCTGCGAATATCGTAATTCCTAATATTACCGCTATCACTGCTATTATCACGAACAATAGCACCATCAGGGCAAGAACCTTAAGGTAGTTGTCCCTTGTCAAGGCAAGTCCTTCGCTGAACACGTCTGTTACGCTGGGCATACTGAGATATTGAAAGAAAGGTTTAAAACTACAACTGAATTACGGCCAGTGCGCTATTTTATGCTCAACGACATCAGTATCAGTATTGAGATGATGTAAAACGGTATCGAGAGCATGAATGTTGAAAGGTAAGATACGTTTGCATACAGATAACCTGAGAATATCTGTGCAGGGAATGCTGCAAGCAATGGCATTACACTGAACAGGGCCATGAGCTTGCCCCTTATATCCTTTTCTGAAAGGTTGCCCTGCAGCGTGCTCATCGATGGCTGTGCAAGAGCGCCTCCGACTCCGCCAGTTACACTCCATGCAAGAAGGTCGTTCATTCCGTTCGATGATACGAATATGAACATGGACAATGGCGAGAACAGCGCAGACAGCATTGCAGCCTTTTTCAAGCCTGCCTTCTTTATTATCCTTACAGATGGCACAAGGACTATAACTGTAGCGAGGCCCGTGAGGCCGCTGAGTATCCCGTAATCTATTGGCGAAAGGCTCAACTGTTTCACAAGGTACAATGAAATGAATATGGTGGTGAAACTCGCGGCTATGCTCGATGTCACAGCGTATGCAAGAAGCCTCTTTGCGTCGCGGTTCGCCTTCTTCATCGTGTATGCATAATCGTGCAGCATGCTCCTTATGTTGCTGAGCAGCGGCTCCCTGAATCTCTTAACAGGAGTATACGTTTCTTCCAATCTCATCGCCCTTATCGACATGGCTACAATGCCCAGGACGCCGCTCACGAAGAATGCCATCTTCAATCCATCCACATACCCGTAATTGACCATGAGCAGACCGCCGATGAACGGGGCGAACACAGCAGGCAGCGTATTCAATATGGCAAACGACGCAAACCCAGAGGGCCGCATGTCCTGGCGCATAGATTCCGTGAGAGTGGCGTTGAATGCAGGCGAGTACATGCTGCATATGGAACCTATTATAACAGGTATGAGTATGAACTGCCATGAGTCTATGAACAGATAGATGAATGCGCTTGCAGCTGATATCGTGCTGAATATTATTATGACACGCTTCCTGCCCCATCTGTCTGCAAGGTATCCGCCCAGTATAAGCGCCATGGCAGTTATCACGGAGCTTATCGCTGCCATGATTGCGACGTAGAACAGGGGCATGCCCAACGCCCTGAAGAATATGGATTGAAAGGGCGAGTACATGAAGGTGCCGATGCCCCAGAATGCTGAAGTAGCGGTTATTATCCATGCGTCTTTAGGAAGGTAGAACCTGAACCCGTTCCTTCTGCGGTTGACTTGCTTGCTGCCTCTGCCCATCTGATCGCCTTATGCTTCTTTTTACAGAAAGAGTTATAAGTGATTAGTATGGCCGGCAACACTGGAATATCAAGCACTATTCTTTGGGCTTTTCCCTATCTTCTTGCCCATTTGTCCTTTTAACGAATCATCTGTCCTTTTCTCATGGATGAAGACGATGTCATTTCCCATTATACACCTGCAGTCGACAGAAACGTTTACGTCGCTTTTATCAAGCTGCGGCATCTCATGCTCGTCTATGTGCTTTGTTGTCCAGAACTTGAATCTCATGACTATTTGTCACATCTGCGTAATATATTGTTTGCAAGGACTTAGACAAAATGCAAAGCCCATAATCAGGTTTAAATACCAATATGTTCATCCTTTCTCCACGTGACTTTATGAAATATGCGAATAGAATGGTAGGACAGCCTTCAGATGAGAACATGGCGCAGAATGCGCCAAAGCGCGCAACGAACAGCAGGAACATAACAACCCTCGACACCCAGGGCAGGTTCATCGAGACATACGATGAATACAGGAATTCCGGAATAGATGTAGTAAGGCACAGGGGTTCGCCTTTCCTTCATGCAAGAAGGGATTGAGCGCTTCCTATAAAATAGACATTCTCTGGAAAAACGCGCAATAGCATACTCTTTATTATATCATACTGCGCAGAACATCCCCATGAACAGATTATCCAAGGCATTAGGAACTATAGCAATAGCATCTGCAGCAGTGTCATTTGCCCCGTCGAATGCCGCCGATGATGCAGGGGCAGCGCACGCCCAGCAGGCAGCGCAACACACGCATATGGAATTATCGCAGCATGTTAGATACTTGAAGAACGACAGCGAGCAGGAAGCGAATATGGCTATGAAAAGGTTATTCAGGAATGATGTTTCAAAACCGGAACAGCAGAGGCATGAGATTCTTTCCGTGTTCTTTGATATTACTGGCACACTGGCATTACTGACGGTAGCTGCAGTTGCGTTCGACAAATCTACAAAGAAGAGAAAATCGCGCAGCAGAAAGGGGGATGTTGAAGAGAAGGCAGAATAGACCCGGCTATTTCTAGTATTATGTTAGAAATGCTAAATGTATGTTGGTAAATATGAAATTCATGATAAAGATAAGCAAGAACAAGGATCAGAATAAGGAAAGATATTCAAATGCGCCTGATGACATGCTGCTGGTTTTATTCAATAGTGCTTTAAGGAACCAAGGTTCAAAAGAAAAAGCCGGTAATGTAGACAGGGACATGCTGAGGGCCTTGGATAAATTCAACTGCGAAGCAGACATTTCTGATTTGTCAAGGCTGTTAAAGGCAGAAAAGGAGTAAAAACCGCTTGTTCTCAAAATATGTTGGCAATTCTAAATATCTATTGGAAACTCTTTTGAAAAGCTGGTCTGCTGATTTTCAGAAGCATATTCTTCCATTCGTTTGGATATTATATATCTATACAGTGAAAATGCAGGTTTCCAAAATTCTGGTGCAAAAACATGGCTGGTTATAGTAGTATGTTTCAGATTTATGGAAATCAAGGGCTTTCTGTGATGCCATCAGTATTATTTGAAAAACAGGCCGAAAAGCATGCCTTTTCCTCGTGGGCAGTTTTTCCTGCCAATTATATGGAATATGCATTGAAAATATCATTTATATGGAATTTCAGGGCGGTGCATTTTAGAATAGGGAAAATGCCATTGGAAGAAGCAACTCTGACTTACGACGACAAATTCTGCACAGAATTACGTTTTAAGCGATGATTATTCAAGCAGGGAGTAAAAACATGCAGGTGCAGAAGCGCACTGTAAATGCATACAG
>VFSW01001067.1_pt1 | contig 40958 bp, 44 predicted proteins | sample 5358111 | NCBI WGS metagenome assembly VFSW01 (sample SAMN11554181, study PRJNA540505) | mine drainage metagenome | isolation source: sediment from site ElyBrook_90M | place: USA: Ely Copper Mine, Vershire, VT | collected 2017
GTAGAACGCCGCCACCGACACGGGCAACGCGGGCGGACGCGGCAGCTTCGCGCTGGACGCCGGCGGGCGCTTGAACTGGCTGCTGATCCGCGACAACGCCTATCTGGGCATTCACGAAATGACGCAGACGGCCAAGGCGGTGGTGGCGGCGTTCTACGGCAAGGCGCAGCGGCACGCATATTTCAACGGCTGCTCGACGGGCGGGCGGCAGGGACTGATGGAAGCGCAGCGCTACCCGGCGGATTACGACGGCATTCTCTCCGGCGCGCCGGCCATCAACTGGACCAGGCTGCACGCCGAACAGATGTGGGGCACGGTGGCGATGCAGCAGGCGGGGACCTTTCCGCCGCGCTGCAAATTCGCGCAGGCGCAGGCGGCGGCGGTGGCGGCCTGCGATGCGGCCGACGGGGTGAAGGACGGCGTGATCGCGGACCCGCGGCGCTGCCATTTCGATCCGCGGCTACTGGTGGGCGCGTCCGCGGCGGGATGTCCGGCGTTTACGGAGGCGGATGCGGACGTGGTGCGCAAGATCTGGCAAGGGCCGCGGCGGCGGGACGGAACGTTCCTATGGTACGGGCTGCCGCGGGGCGCGGATTTTTCGGGGCTGAGCGCGACGGGGGGCACGCCGCCGGGGGCGCGTCCGAATCCGATCACGCTGGACTGGTGGCGCTATTTCCTGATGCAGAATCCGGAGTGGGACTGGAGCGGGCTGACGCCGGCGGCGTACGAGATGTACTTCGACCAGTCGGTGGAAGAGTTCAGCGCGGTGCTGGCCACGGACCATGCGGACCTGAGCGGGTTCCGGGATCATGGCGGCAGGATGATACTGTGGCACGGATGGTCCGACCAATTGATATACCCGGAGGGCACCATCGACTATTACGAGCGGGTGGAGCGGCGCATGGGCGGCGCGGCGGCCGCGGCGGCGTTCGCGCGGCTGTTCCTGGCGCCCGGAGTGGCGCACTGCGGCGGGGGCACGGGTCCGCAGCCGCAGGGGGCGTTCGACGCGGTGGTTCGCTGGGTGGAGGAGGGCGAGGCCCCGGAGACCCTGCGCGCGGCCGGGCGCGGTCCGGCGGGCGGCGAGCGCACGCGGCCGTTGTGCGCCTACCCCATGGCCGCGAAATACAAGGGGACGGGCAGCCCCGAGGACGCGGCGAATTTTGTGTGTGCAACGGAGTCAAGACATGATTGATCGCGGATGTTTTTGGATGTGGAAGCTGCCGGTGCTGGCGGCGGCGATGGCGGCGATGGCGGCGGGCCAGCGGGTGACCGTCGACAGCGGGACGCTGGAGGGAGCGATGAATGCCGCGGGGACGGTGCGCATCTTTCGCGGGGCGCCCTTCGCGGCGCCGCCGGTGGGCGATCTGCGCTGGCAGCCGCCGCGGCCGGTGAAGCCGTGGAGCGGGGTGCGCGAGGCGCGGGAATTCGGCGCGCATTGCGTGCAGGGCCGGGTGTTCGGCGATATCGCGCCGCGCGGCAAGGAGATGAGCGAGGACTGCCTGAACCTGACCGTATGGGCGCCGGCCAAACCCGCGGGCGGACGGCTGCCGGTGTACCTGTGGTTTTACGGCGGCGGCTTCGCGGCGGGCGCGGAGGACGAGCCGCGCTACGACGCGGAGAGCTTCGCGCGGCGGGGGATCGTGGCGGTGAACGCCAACTACCGGCTGGGCGCGTTCGGATTCATGGCGCATCCGGAGCTGACGCGGGAATCGGCGCACAAGGCATCCGGCAATTACGGCCTGTTGGACCAGGTGGCGGCGCTCGAATGGGTGCGGCGCAACATCGCGGCATTCGGCGGCGACCCGGAGCGGATCACCATCGGCGGCGAATCGGCCGGATCGCTGTCGGTGAGCGCGCTGATGGCCTCGCCGCTGTCGCGCGGGCTGTTCCGCCAGGCGGTCGGCGAGAGCGGCGCGTTTTTCGGATCGGTGGGCGGGCACGGCATGATTCCACTGGCGGAGAGCGAGAAGCAGGGGGTACGGCTGGAGGCGGCGTTGGGCGCCAAGTCACTGGCCGAGATGCGCGCCAAATCGGCGGACGAAGTGCTGGCGGCGGCCATGAAGATGAACGGCGGATTCGCGTTCTGGCCGGGCGTGGACGGTTACTTTCTGCCGGAGGACGTGGGGGCGATTTTCGCGGCGGGCAAGCAGAGCCGGGCGCCGCTGCTGGCGGGCTGGAACGCGGATGAGGTGCGCATGGGGGTAACCATGGCCAAGGAAAAGCCCACCGCCAAGACCTTCCCCGAACAGTTGCGGAAGCAGTTCAAGGACCGGGCGGCAGCGGCGTTGAAGGTGTATCCGGCGGCGACCGACGAGGAGGCCATGCAATCGGCCGGCGACCTGGCGAGCGACAACTTCATCGTGTTCGGGACCTGGAAATGGATCGAGATGCAGGCCAGGACGGGCGAGCCGGTGTACCGTTTCCAGTTCGACCGCGCCACGCCCGCGCCCGAAGCCATGCTCAAGACGGGGGTGAAGAGCGTGGGCGCGCCGCACGCTTCCGAGCTCGAGTACGTCTTCGACATGCTGTCCTCGAAGAAGGCCGACTGGCAGCCCGAAGACCAGAAGGTGGCCGAGACCATGAACGCGTATTGGGCCAACTTCATCAAGACCGGCAACCCGAACGGCGCGGGCCTGGCGCGCTGGCCGAATTATACGAAGACGCACGAGGTGATGCACCTGGACACGGCGAGCAAGGCGCTGCCCGAACAGCATCGCGACCGTTACGAGTTTCTGGACTCGGTGCAGGGCGCCAAATGAGGCCGCCAGCGGAACGGGGAAGCTTCAGGCCTTGGCCGATTTGGTGGGGCTGATGAGGATGTGCGCGTTGCGGCCTTCCATGCGCGGGGAGCCTTCCACGCTGCCGTAGACGGCAAGGTCGGCGGCGAAGCGGATGAGCAGCTTGCGGCCCAGGTCGGCGTGGGCGATTTCGCGCCCGCGGAACTGCACCACGGCCTTGACCCGGTTGCCTTCCTGGAGAAAGCGGATGGCGTGGTTCTTCTTGAAATCGTAGTCGTGGTCGTCGGTGTTGGGGCGGAACTTGAGCTCCTTCACCTGCACGACGTGCTGCTTCTTTTTGGCCTCGTGCTGCTTTTTTTTCTGCTCGTACTGGTAGTGGCCGTAGTCCACGGCCTTGGCGACGGGCGGGACCGCGGTTGGCGCCACGACGACCAGATCGAGGCCCATTTCCTGGGCCTTACGCAAGGCCGCGGCGGTGGGCATGATCTCGGCGGTGCCGTCCGGGAACACGGCGCGCACTTCGCGGGCGCGAATGGACTCGTTGACGTTTTCTCTACGAGCGGGTCTGCGAGGGGGTAGATTTCTGCCTGGAACCATGTAAGCTATGGGGCGGCTGTTTCAAGTGTGAGCGCGTTCGCGGCGCTGGGCGCGCGGTGGCCCGCCGCGCCGAACGGCTGGATGGAATCGAAGATGGAGGTTGATGCCAATATAAATTCGCTGTCAAGGATAGTGTACTGCGAATGGGGGCGGGTTGTCCAGAGGGAGCCAAAACAGGCAAAACAGAGGTGCGCGACCGCCCAAAGCGCGCGCCCGTGCATGTTATTTTGGGGTGGATGCGATATTTTTTGACACTACTGGCTTCGGCGGCGGTGCTGTGCGCCTCCGGGGAGCTGTCCGGAAGGCGCGCGCCGGGATTCTCGCTGCCGGACGTGCGCACGCGGCAACACGATTTGCAGGAATACCGGGGGAAGATCGTGGTGCTGGACATCATGCAGAGCAAATGCCCGCACTGCGGACGGCTGGCGGACATTCTGGAGAAGTTGCACCGCAAGTACGGCGAGAAGGTGGCGGTGCTGTCGATCGTGAATCCGCCCGACACCCAGACCACGGTGGCGCATTTCATGGTGGAGCACGGGATTACGACGCCGGTGCTGTTCGACTGCGGACAGGTATCGATATCCTACCTGGAGGCCACCCCGCAGCACCCGTCGGTAGACGTGCCGCACCTGTTTCTGATCGACGGGCAGGGCATGATCCGCAACGACTTCGGCTACGGATTCGACACCAGGAACATCTTCGAGGGCGACGGGCTGGATCTGGAAATCGACCGGCTGATGGGCGGGGCGGCGGCGAAATCCAAGAGATAACCCGGGGGCCGGGGCCACTATATGGGGCAATGATTCTTGTCCCCAAACGGGCATGGGCGCTGCTCATGCTGGCGGCCTGGGGTGCGCCCGGACCGTCGCCTGCGGCGTCCGTGCCCGGCGCGCGCGCCTATCTGAGCGGGGCGACCGTCCCCGACTTTCCCACGCGGTGCGACGTGGTCGTGGACATGACCGGCGAGCGGGAGATCCTGTTCGTCACCCACTGGCTGACGCTGCATGTGCCGTACGACAAAGTGAACACCCTGGAGTACGGACAGCACGTGAGCCGGCGGTACGCGGAGGCGATTCTGATCTCGCCGCTGTTTCTGCTGAGCAAGACGCGGAAACACTTCGTGACGGTGGGCTACACGGACGCCAATGGGCGGCAGCAGGCGCTGGTGCTGCAAGTGAACAAGGGCGACGTGCGCACGGTGCTGGCCGAACTGGAGGCCAAGACCGGCCGGCGGGTGGATTACACCGACGACGAAGCGCGCAAGGGAAGGGGGTGAGGTGTCGTGCTGACGGCGTTGTTGCTGGCGGCGCTGCAGGCCGCCCAGGTGGATCCGGGCGCGACGGCGGCGGCGACGGCGGGAGTCTCCACGGTGGAGGCGGGCAACCTGCGGCAGTTGTTGACGCTGAAGCGCGTGTACGTGGACCACTTCTCGGGCGGGGAGACGGCGGCGCAGATGCGCGACATGGTGATCAGCAGCCTGGAGAACAGCAAGCTGTTCGTGATCACCGAGAACCGGGAGCGGGCGGACGCCATCCTGCGCGGGTCCGGCGAGGACCTGGTCTACAACGACGTGCATTCCTCGCAGGACAACCTCAACGTGCACAGCAACCTGGGCCTGCGGCGCAGCACGGACTCGGGCGCGCTGCGCGGGGGCAACCATGTGTCCGACAGCCGGGACCAGAGTGTGGGGCTGGGGGCGGGAGAGGAAGAGTCCAGCCACTCGACGGAACGGCGGCACGAGGCCAATGCGGCGGTGCGGCTGGTGAACAAGGACGGCGACGTGATCTGGTCCACCACGCAGGAGAGCCTGGGCGGCAAGTTTCACGGGGCCAGCGCGGACGTGGCGGACAAGATCACGCGGCAGTTGGTGGACGATTACGAGCGGGCGAAGAAGCTGGGGCATTGAAAGAGGAACTGAGACATGCAGACAGCCATTCAGGTGATTTGTACGGGCGGGGTCAGTTTGCGCCAGCGAATCGCAGGCGACCGGAAGCGACTGGAGAGGTTCGACCTTAAGCTCGGCCGGGAGAGGAAGCCCAATCGCAATCCCGGCTGGACCAAAGTCAACGGCGTGGGAGACGTGTGGGGGGTGCTGAACATTTCCTGGGACACGGCTACCCGGACGCTGACCTGCCGGGTCGTCAACAAGCGCCTGGCTACGCCACACCGGATCGTTGGCAGGTTCGTGGATTTCCTTCTGTGCCGCTACAGCACGCGGATCAAGGCGATCAGCATCTTCAAGGTCCAGTAATGCCGCGTGGCCGGCGCGCGCCGCCGTGGTGGCAGCCCAACGGGCCGCCGCCGATGAACACCGATTCACGCGGATGGGAAATCGTTTATCCGCGGCCTGAAAGCTCGCCCGCCAGGGCCTGTCCGATGGCTTCCAGCAGGCGCTCGTTGCGGATGGGCTTGCCAAGCACGCGGGCGACCAGCTTCTCTTCGGGCAGATCGTAGAGCTCCTCAATCCAGCCGGAAAGCACGATGATTCTGGCCGGGAGGCGCTGCTGGTCCACGCAGTGAATCAGGCTCAGGCCGTCCTTCAGTTTCGGCAGGCGCAGGTCCATCACCAGCACGTCGGGACACAGATCGACCAGCAGGCGGCGGGCGGCGGGCGCATCCGCGGCCACGGCGACTTCGTGGCCGGCCGCTTCGAGCAGCAGCTTGCGGATGCCGAGCTGCTGGACGTCGTCGTCCGCCAAGAGCAAGCGGCACATCAGAAGTGCATTCCGCCGCCGCAAATCAACACTTCGGCGGTTACGTAGTCGGAGAGCGGGGAGCAGAAGAAGAGCACGGCGCCGGCGGCTTCCTCGGGGGAGCCGGCGCGGCCCAGGGGGCAGATGGATTTCATGGCTTCGAGCATGCGGGGCTGGACGCCGACGGCGATCTGGCGGCCCTGCACGTCGATGGCGGCGCCGGCCTCGGTGAGGGGCTGGGTGAGGCGCGTTTCGATGAGGCCGAAGCCCACGGCGTTGACGTTGACGTTGTAGCGGCCCCACTCCTTGGCCATGGTCTTGGTGAGGCCGATGACGCCGGCCTTGCCGGACGAGTATCCGGCCTGGCCCGGGTTGCCGTCGGTGCCGGCGATGGAAGTGATATTCACCACCTTGCGCATGACCCGGCGGCCCGCGGCGGCCTCGCGCTTGGCCGTCTCGCGGATGTAAGTGGAGGCGGCGCGCAGGATGCGGAAGGGGGCTACCAGGTGAATGTCGAGCATGGCCAGGTACTGCTCGTCGGTGGTCTTCTGGATGACGTTGTCCCAGGTGTAGCCGGCGTTGTTGACGATGATGTCGAGGCCGCCGAACGCGGCGAGGGTGGCATCGACAAGCTGTTGCGGGAAGCCGGGGGCGGTGACGTCGCCGGCCAGGTGGGCGGCGCGTCCGCCGGATGCGCGGATGGCGGCCTCGGTCCCGGAGGCGGGAGCGGAGTCCAGGTCATTGATCATGACAGCGGCGCCGGCGGCCGCGAGTTGGCCGGCGATGGCCCGGCCGATGCCGCGGCCCGCGCCGGTAACGAGCGCCGTCTTGGATTCGAGCGTGAAGGGCATACAGAACTATGAAACCACAGTTGCACCCGGACCATGCCGGCGGGGAGGCGGTGTAGAATTTTGAGAATGGACAGAGTGCTGGAAGCGCGGCGTCATGGATGGGCCACGGCGCTGATGCTGTTGCTGGCGGGAGCCGGGGCGGGCCGCGCGCAAACCGGCTGGACCGGCTCGTGGGCGGCTTCGCAGCAATTGCCCGAGCCGGGCAACGCGCTTGCGGCGGCGGACCTGCGCGACGCCACGCTGCGGCAGATCGTACACCTGTCGATCGGGGGAGTGGCGCTGCGGGTGCGCCTTTCCAACCGCTTCGGCACGGCGCCGCTGCGCTTCACCTCAGTACACATCGCCCGCGCGGCCAGCCCCGCTTCGAGCAGGATCGTGGCGGGGACAGACCGGGCGCTCACGTTCGCGGGCAGCGCCGAGGTGACCGTGCCGGCCGGCGCCGACTACCTGTCCGATGCGGCCGCTTTCCACGCGGCGGCGCTTTCGGACCTGGCCATTACGCTGCACCTGGATCTGCCGCCGCCGGCGCAAACCGGGCATCCCGGCGCGCGGGCCACCTCCTACCTGGCGCAGGGCGACCTGGTTTCCGCCGCCGATCTTCCCGGCGCGAAGACCGTGGAGCACTGGTATTTCGTGGCGGGCGTGGATGTCGCGGCGGGCGCGCGGGCCGCGGCCGTGGTGGTGCTGGGCGACTCCATCACGGACGGCCACGGCGCGACGGTGAACGGAAACGACCGCTGGACCGACATCCTGGCGCGGCGTTTGGCCGGACGAGCCGGCGGCGCGGTGGCGGTGCTGAACCAGGGCATCGGCGGGAACCGCCTGCTGCTCGACGGGCTGGGCCCGAACGCCCTGGCGCGCTTCGACCACGACGTGCTGGCGCAGGCAGGGGTTCGCTACCTGATCGTGCTGGAGGGAGTCAACGACCTGGGAACCCTGACGCGGGACGGCGATGTGCCGCGCGCGGAACACGAGGCCCTGGTGCACCGCATCCTGGCGGCGTACGGCCAGATCGTGGCGCGCGCCCACACGCACGGCATCCGGGTGATGGGCGCCACCATCCTTCCCTACACCGGCTCGGCGTACTATCATCCAGGACCGGAGAGCGAAGCGGACCGGCAAACCATCAACCGGTGGATCCGGGGCGCGGGCCACTTCGACGAGGTCATCGACTTCGACAAAACGATGCGCGACCCGGCGCATCCGGACCGCTTACTGGCGGACTACGATTCGGGCGATCACTTACATCCTTCGCCGGCGGGCTACGCGCGCATGGGCAAGGCTGTGCCGCTGGCCTGGCTCCAAGCGCCTATCTGAGTAAGTCTTCCAGTTGGATCTTAGCGCCGGTCTTACTGTCGCGGTACTTGACGATGACCGGGGTGTAGACGGAGATGCCCCAGTCCTTGCCGGGGCCGTTAGTGACGGCGCGGGCGCCGGCCACCACCACGGCTTCCTCGGGGATGATCAGGGGCAGGCTGCCGGTGGCTTTATAGACCACGCCGCGGACCAGGTCGTAGACCGGCGTGGAACGGTTGAGGATGGCGCCGGTGCCCAGCACGGCGCGTTTCTTCACCACCGCGCCCTCATAGACGCCGCAGTTGCCGCCAATGAGGACCTCGTCCTCGACGATGACCGGCAGCGCCCCCACCGGCTCCAGCACGCCACCGATTTGAGAAGCGGCCGAGATATGGCAATTCTTCCCGACCTGCGCGCAGCTTCCCACCAGGGCGTGGGAATCGATCATGGAGCCGTCGTCCACGTAGGCGCCCACATTAATGAACATGGGCGGCATGCAGGTCACGCCTTTGCCGATGAAGACGCCGTCGCGGACGCTGGAGCCGCCGGGCACGATGCGCACGCCGCTCTGGGGCGTGAACTTCTTCACCGGGAAAGTGGATTTGTCCATGAAAGGCTGGCGCGAGGGGTCGATGGACATATCCACGACGGCGCCCATGCGGAAGCCCAGCAGGATGCCTTTTTTGACCCATGCGTTGACGCGCCACCCGGCGGGGGCCGCGGGATCGGGCTCGGCCGCGCGCACGCGGCCCTGGATGAGCGCTTCCCTGAATTCCTGGAAGAGGCGGAAGTGATCCTCGGTGTAGGGGCCGGGCTTGAGGTCGAAGAGGCGTTCGATTTCAGCCTGCAACGGGCACGCTCCGCAGCAGGCCGGCGGAGGCCAGCACCTTCTCGATGCGGGCGAGATTCTCCGCTTTGGGCGGCGCCATGGGGAGGCGGTAGACGGGTTCGAGCAGGCCCATGAGGGCCATGCCGGCCTTGACCGGGATGGGGTTGGACTCGATGAAGTTGACCTCCATCAGCGGCAGATAGCGGCGCTGCAGGGCGCGGGCGCCGGCGAAATCGCCCGCCAGGCACAGTTGCACGAGCCGGGTCATTTCGGCCGGGATCTGGTTGGAGACGACCGAGACGAGGCCGCGCCCGCCCAGCGCCAGGAGCGGCAGGGTGATGGCGTCGTCGCCCGAGAGCACCGTGAACTCCGGCGGAACCTGGTGGATGATGTTGGCCATCTGGCCGATGTTGCCGGAAGCCTCCTTCACCCCCACGATGTTCGGAATGCCGGCCAGGCGCGCCAGGGTGGCGGGTTCCACGTTGACGCCGGTGCGGCCCTGCACGCTGTAGACGACGATGGGCAAGGCGATGGCGCCGGCGATGGCCTGATAGTGCTGAAAGAGGCCTTCCTGGGTGGGCCTGTTGTAGTACGGGGTGACCGAGAGGATGCCGTCCACGCCCAGGCGTTCGAGTTCGCGCGCCAGTTCGACGACCTCGCGGGTATTGTAGCCGCCCGCGCCGCCCAGCACGGGCACGCGGCCGCGGGCCTCTTCGACCGCGATTTGGACCACGCGCAGGTGCTCGGCGCGGGTGAGCGTGGGGCTTTCGCCGGTGGTGCCGCAGGGCACCAGGAAGTTGATGCCGCCATCGATCTGGCGGCGCACCAGGCGGCGCAGGGCTGGTTCGTCCAGGGATTGATCGGCGCGGAAGGGAGTGACCAGCGCGGTGCCGCAGCCGGTAAACGGGTGATGGATGCTCATGGGAATAAGATCTCCGCGAATTCGTGAAAGCCCTGGCGGCCCACGATCCATTGGGCGGCCTTCAGCGCGCCGCGGGCGAAGCCTTCGCGGCCGCGGGCGGTGTGGCGCAGGGTGATGGTGTCGGCCGCCGAATCGAATCCGATTTCGTGCGTACCGGGGTGCGCGCCGGCGCGATTGGCCGCGGTGTCGATGGGGCGCCGGTAGCCCGCGCGTTGCATCTCTTCGACCAACTTCAATAGTGTACCGGAGGGCGAGTCTTTCTTGGTGGAGTGGTGGATCTCCCAGGCCCACGCGCCGTAGGACGGCTCGGCGGCGAGCAGGCGCGCGGCTTCCGACACCAGGCGGAAGAAGGCGTTCACGCCGATGGAATAATTGGGGCTCCAGACCAGGCCGGTGCGGTGGCGGGCGACGGCGGCCTGGACGCGCTCGATTTCGCCGAGCCAGCCGGTAGTGCCGACCACCATGTTGACGCCCAGGGCGGCGATGCGCTCCACGTTTGCCGGAACGGCGGCGGGAATGGAGAAATCCACGGCCACGTGGATGCCCTGGAAATTGGCGGGGGTCACGCCTTCGAAACCGGCGTTATTGAATTCATCCAGCTTAAGCGCCACGGTGAAATCATATTCGGGCGCGAGCTGCTCGATGAGGCGGCCCATCTTGCCGTAGCCGACGATGGCGAGGCGGCGCTCAGGCGGCATCGAAGACCTCGGCGTCCAGGCTGGCGAAGAACTCGCGGTGCAGGGCCTCGACGGTGCGGCGCAGGTCGGTTTCGGCCACCACGAAGCTGAGATTCAGCAACGACGCTCCTTGCGAAATCATGCGGATGTTGATGCCGTCGAGCGCGCCAAAAACGCGCATGGCCACGCCCGGGGTGTAGCGTATATTATCGCCCACCAGGCAGACGATGGCGTGCCCGCTTTCGACGGAGACCTCGGAGAAGTGGCCGAGGTCCGCGCAAATGGCCTCGAGCGCGCGGGTATTGTCGATGGTGAGGGAGACGCTGACCTCGGAGGTGGACACCATGTCGACGGCGGTTTCGTGGCGGTCGAAGATTTCGAAGATGCGGCGCAGGAAGCCGTGGGCCATGAGCATGCGGGTGGATTGCACGTTCACCAGGGCGATGCCGCGCTTGCAGGCGATGGACTTGACCACGTTGGCGCAGGGCACGGCTTGGGCGACGATGCGCGTGCCGGAGACCTCCGGCCGGCGGGAGTTGAGAATGAGCACGGGGATGTTCTTTTCGACGGCCGGCACGACGGTGGCGGGATGCAGCACCTTGGCGCCGAAATAGGCCAGCTCGGCGGCTTCGGCGAAGGAGATGGTTTTCACGCGATGGCCGCCCGGCAGGATGGTGGGATCGGCGGTGAGCATGCCGTCGACATCGGTCCAGATCTGGATCTCTTCGGCGCCGATGCCCGCGCCCACCAGGGAGGCGGTGAAATCGGAACCGCCGCGGCCCAGGGTGGTGGTGACGCCGTCCCCGGTGGCGGCAATGAAGCCGCCCATGACCACGATCTGGTTTTCGGCCAGCGGCGGCACTACGGCGGCCAGGCGCGCGTAGGTTTCGGGATAGAGCGGCGCGGCCTGGGTATGGCGGCGGTCGGTGACGATGACCTGGCGGGAATCCAGATGCGCGGCGTGCATGCCGAAATGGCGGAAGGCGATGGCCACGATGTAACTGGAGAGGCGCTCGCCGTAGCTGGAGATGGCGTCGATGGAGCGCGGCGTGAGCTCGCCCAGCACGGCCAGGCCCTTGACCAGTTCGGTGAGCTCCTGAAAGTGCTCGTCAAGGAGGCGGTCGAGCTCGGCGCGGTCGGCCAGCGGCACCACCTGGCGGGCCTCGCGGGAGTGGAAATCGCGGAGATCGTGGATTTGCCGGATGTAGTCCTCGCGGGCGCCCTGGATGGCGGTGTGGGCCTGGGCCTGTCGCTGGTGGGGTGGCGTCCCCTGGCGGGCCCCCCCCACCACGGGAGGGCGGGCGGCGCGCGCCTTCACGATGGAGGCGACGCGCTCGATGGCGGCGGCCGACTCGACCGACGTGCCGCCGAATTTCATGACGATCATCGCTGGTCGCCTTGGGACGGTTCTTCACCAGGAGCGACGGCGTTGCGCACCTGAGGGATCGAATTAAGCCCGATGAAGTTGTAGTCGTTCCGTTGGAGCCAGTCAACAAGCAGCTTGACCATGTCGAAGGTGTAGCTCTGGGACCGGATATCGTCCTCGAATGAGCTATCATGCATGAGCACTATGCCCCTCCCAACCTCCTGGATCTTTTTGATGTAAGCCGCGGCGCATTCTTCGGCGCTGCGCCCTTGGCGCCAGAAGCCCCAATCGCATCCGTCGATATCCCACATAATCGGCCCGGTGTACGTCCGGGCCGAGGTCCAATTCAACTGTTGAGCCACGGTCGGACCCCAAGAACCGTATGGCGGCCGAAACAGCTTCACTACGTTTGGAATACCTGAAAGTACCTGTTCTGTTTTGATGATTTGCTGTGCCGCAAACTCCCCGCTCTTATCCTTTAGGGCCGGGTGGTTGTACGTGTGGTTCCCGATGAGTTGGCTCGCTTGGGCGACGCCTTGCATGATGTCTCGATGGTTTGCCGCTCGTTCGCCGAGGACGAAGAATGTCGCCGTGATCATTCGGCTGGCAAGAAACTGGGCGAGGTCAAGGGTTCGCGGACCTGGACCCTCCCGCTTGGTCTCGCCTGGCCCATCGTCGAAAGTCAGGCATAGTGTTCTATCGGGCAGATCGCTCCCGTGTATTCCGTGGCTAGTGAACATCGTCAGATCTCCCTTCGGCCTGTTAGCCTGCATCTGCTGGTCTTAGTGGACCACCGACCTACAAATCAAGAAAACACGTTTGTCCGTAAAAGACGGGCAAATCGTCCCTCATCTGTTTACCAAAACTTCTTGGAAGTATTAGTCTCTCGATATCCGAAATTTCGAAAACGACATCGTCCAGGACCCTCCACTCACGTTCCATGTAGAAATGCCGTTCGTCGTCATCGTCCCGGTTAGCCTCAAAAGCCTTGCAGTAGCTCAAGACGTACTCCTTGATGTAGACTTGGAGCTCCGCGACTAGCAGCGCGGTTTGGGTTAGCTCTCGAACTGCTCCGCTGCGCTCCGCCGCCGCGGCTCTAGCCTTAAACGCCAAATCGTTGCAGAGGCCGTCGAAGCGCGGGAACATCAGGTCGAAAAGCTCTTTCCGTGTATAAAACCGGTCGTCGATTCCCAAATAGCTATTTGAGGCCAGCTTGATCCGTGAGTCGTTGGCCACGTATAGTACCGGCGATGCCCCTTTTGCCACCAAGAATCGCTTTTGAAACGCGATCCCGAAGCAACTGTACTTTCGGGCGTGTATTGCAAGATCGGCAAGTGGGATATCGCAGAAGCAGACCCCCGGAAACTCGTATGTTTCACAGTTGCTGAAGCGGGCGGTGCCATAGTGGGTTCGTCCAGAGATAACACGTTTCCCCGGGGCGCACATTGGATCAGCCCGGAGCTCACCAGATCGGACGATCTGGAGCAACAGTTGGTACTGTTCTTCCATCGTCGTCTTGCTCCGACCGACGAAATGGGTCAGGTCCTTGGAGACGTATCGTTGTTGGCTCGTGTTCACTAGATCGCCAGTTTCTCCACCCAGAACCATGATATCGGACACTTAGTATGCTCGGGCAACCGGCGGGCGGCGCGCGCCTTCACGATGGAGGCGACGCGCTGGATGGCGGCGGCCGACTCGACCGACGTGCCGCCGAATTTCATGACGATCATCAGTCGAGCATCCCTTCCGAGCGCATCAGCTCGGCGTTCAGGACGGCCGCGCCCGCCGCGCCGCGCACGGTGTTGTGGCCCAGCGCGACGAATTTGTAATCGAGCACGGGACAGGGGCGCAGGCGGCCGATGAAGGCGGCCATGCCGCGTTCGCGCTCGGCGTCGCGGCGCGGCTGGGGGCGGTCCTGCTCCTCCATGTAAATGACCGGACGGGGCGGCGCGCTGGGCAGGCGGCGCTGCTGCGGCAGGCTGGTGAAGTGGTCGAAGGCGCGGCGCAGATCGGCTTCGGAAGGCTTGGCGGAAAGCTCCACCGAGACCGTGACGGTGTGGCCATCGACCACGGGGACGCGGTTGCAGTGCGCGCTGACCCTGGCGTCCAGCGGCTCGATACGATCGCCGCGGAAATCGCCCAGGATCTTCTGGGTTTCCTGCTGCATTTTCTCTTCCTCGCCGCCGATGTAGGGGATCACGTTGGCGGTGATATCCATGGACGGCACGCCCGGGTAGCCCGCGCCGGAAATGGCTTGCAGGGTGGTGGCAATCACCCGGGTGATGCCGAAGGGCTTCAGCGGGCCGAGTCCCATGGTGAGCACCACCGTAGAGCAATTGGGATTGGTGACGATCTGGCCTTTCCAGCCGCGGCGGCGCTGCTGGCCGGGCACCAGCTTGAGGTGATCAGGATTGACCTCGGGGACCAGCAGAGGCACGTCCGGCTCCATGCGGTGGTTCTTGGAATTGGAGACCACGATGTGGCCGGCCTGGGCGAAGGCGCGCTCGATCTCAGTGGCCACGGAAGCGTCCATGGCGGAGAACAGCAGACGCGGCGCGTTGCCCGGTTTGGACTCTTCGACCACCATCTCCGCGACGGATTCCGGCGCGACGCCGCCCAGGCGCCAGGCAGCGGCGCCGGAGTATTGCTTGCCGGCGGAGCGGTCGCTGGCGCCGAGCCACTTCAGTTCGAACCAGGGATGGTCCTGGAGGAATTTGACGAAATGCTGGCCCACCATGCCGGTGGCGCCGAGGATGCCGACTTCGATTCTGGTTTGCATATTAAGTTTGACTGAGCAGTTGAGTGACGATGTTGCGATAGATGCCCACGGCGTCCAGCAGTTGGCGCTTGGGTACGCGCTCGTCGAGGGTGTGGGCGACGTGGATGGAGCCGGGGCCGATCAGAAAGGGCGTGCCCCAGGCCGCGCCGAACGCGGGTATGTCGGTGGTGAAAGCGACCACCGTGGTTTCGATGCCGGGGAGCGAGGCGAGGCGGAGGGCGGGGATTTCGAGCATTTCGCGCAACTCGGCTTTGCCGGCGGCGGCGGCGGCGAGGGCGTCGCGGGTGGCGGCGGAATCGCCGACCAGGCGGATCATGATTTCGGCGCTGGCCTGGTCGGCGACCACGTTGGGGGCGCGGCCGCCGGCGATGGTTCCGATGTTGAGCGTGCTGGGGCCCAGCAGTTGGTCGTGCGGGAGCGGGATGGCGCGGATGGCGGCGAGCGCGTCCAGCAGTTTGTCGATGGCGGATTCGCCCAGTTCCGGATAGGCGGAGTGGGCCATGCGCCCGGTGGCGGCGATTTCGTAGCGCAGGGCGCCCTTGGAGCCCAGCGCCAGGCGGTTTTCGGTAGGCTCGCCGTTGACGAGGAAGCGCGCGCCCTGGGGATGGGCGGCGGCGTGATAGGCGCCGGCGCTGTTGCGCTCCTCGCCGACCACAAAGAGCAGGCCGAAGCCGCGGGCGCCGCTTTCGAGCAGCGCTTCGGCGGCCTGGAGCATGGCGGCAATGATGCCCTTGGCGTCGCACGCGCCGCGTCCCCAGATGAATTCGGCGTCCTCGCGCGAGGGGACAAAGGGCGGCACGGTATCCATGTGGGTGGAGAGGGTGACCAGGGGCCGCTCACCCCAGCAGGCGAAGAGGTTGGCGCGGCGGGGCTCGACTTCCAGGAGTTCGGCGCGGCCGCCGTAGCGGGCCGCCAGCGGAGAGACGCAGTCGAGCAATTGAAGGCCGATGCGTTCCTCGTTGCCGGTGATGGATTCGGTATCGACCAGCGCCCGCGTTAATTCGAAAAGCCGCATAATTTGCCTGCGCGGGGCGGAGGCGCGGGCAGAAGGAAAAGACGCGGATGGAACCGGCGAGTCTTCGCTTCCGATAGCGCTCCACCCGTGAACCGGGTGACAGTGGGCAGGTATTAGCCTGGCCCCCCAACCGCCGCGGCCTGGAGCTATCCGCGATGGCTTCGGCGGAACTGCAATCGGCCCCTTTTGGCCCGGACGTCCGAGGCTCCCTCGGGTTGCCCGTCCGGCTACTGATGGCCGCCGCGCCTCTATCAGGAAAGTCTTAGGATAGCGGACGGGCGGGGGGCCGGTCAATCTGGGGTGCTTAACAGTTGTGGGGGCAAGGAAGCCATGCAGAGATCCCCGAAGCGAAGTAAGAATAGTCGGCCGCCGATGAACGCCGATGAACGCGGATAAGTCATTTGTTTTCTTATCTGTGTTGATTGCCGTTCATCGGCGGCCAGCATTGCTTCTCTTCGTCAGGGTGGTTGGTTGAGATTGAGAAGGTGAAATCCCCAGAACGGTTAAGGTTAAGCACCCGTCAATCGGAAGGGCAACCGCCGATGGCACAGGGCTTACAATGAGTCCGTGACTTTTCCGCGATCCAGCGGCATCCTGCTGCATCCCACCTCCCTGCCGGGCCGCTTCGGGATCGGCGATCTCGGCCCGGAAGCCCGCCGCTTCGTGGATTTCCTGGCCGCCGCCGGACAGCGCATCTGGCAGGTGCTGCCGCTGGGCCCTACCGGGTACGGCGATTCGCCCTATCAGTTGTTTTCGGCCTTCGCCGGCAATCCGCTGCTCGTCAGTCCCGAAGAACTGGCCCGGGAAGGCCTGCTGACGCCCGCGGATTTCGATCCACCGCCGGAACTGCCGGCGGACGCGGTGGATTACGCCCGCGTGATCCGCTACAAGTCCGGCCTGCTGCGCGCCGCGTTCGAACCCTTTAAGACAGGATGGAAGGACGCCGGCGAGTTTGACGATTTTCGCGGCCGCCGCCAGGGCTGGCTGCCCGACTTCGCCTTCTTCATGGCCCTCAAGGCGGCCCACGGCGGCGAGGCCATCTGGACCCGGTGGGAGCCGGAGATCGCCGCGCGCCGGAGCTCCGCCATGGCGGCGTGGCGCGCGCGCCTGGCCGATGAGATCGCCTTCGTGGAGTTTACCCAGTACATGTTCCAGCGGCAGTGGCGCAGCCTGCGCCAATACGCGCGCGAGCGGGGCGTGCGCATCATGGGCGACCTGCCTATCTACGTGGCGCACGACAGCGCGGATGTGTGGGCGCATCCGGACCTGTTCCAGTTGGATGCGGGCGGCGACCCGGCGGTGGTCTCGGGCGTGCCGCCGGACTATTTCAGCGCCACGGGCCAGTTGTGGGGCAATCCGATTTACCGCTGGGACCGCATGGCCGAAACCGGTTTCGAGTGGTGGATCGAACGGGTTTCGGCCGCCACCGCGCAGGTGGACATGGTGCGCCTCGATCATTTCCGCGGCTTGCAGGCTTATTGGGAAGTGCCCGGCGGCGAGACCACCGCGCGGCGCGGCCGCTGGGTGAACGGTCCGGGCGCGGCGCTGTTCGAGGCCCTGCAAAAGGCGCTCGGCGAATTGCCCATCGTGGCGGAGAACCTGGGCGTGATCACGCCGGAGGTGGAGGCCATCCGCACGCAGTTCGGCTTTCCCGGCATGGCCATCCTGCAGTTCGCTTTCGGCAAGGATCCGCAGGCGCCCGATTTCAAGCCGCACAATTATCCGCGCGAGCGGGTGGCCTACAGCGGCACGCACGACAACGATACGACGGTGGGCTGGTGGTCCAGCGCGGGCGCGGGCGACAGCACCCGCACCGCCGAGGACATCCGCCAGGAGCGCGACTTCACGCGCCGCTACCTGGGGACGGACGGCCGCCAGATCCACTGGGTCTTCATCCGCGCGCTGATGGCGTCGGTGGCCAACACGGTGTTGTTCCCCCTGCAGGACGTGCTGGGCCTGGGCAGCGCAGCCCGCATGAACACGCCCGCCGTGCCCAGCGGCAACTGGCGCTGGCGCTATCGGGCGGAGATGCCGACGCCCGCCATGGCGCGGCGGCTGAAAGAGATGGTGACCGCGTATGACCGATAAGCCGCGCATGAATTCCTGGCAGATCTGGAACATGAGCTTCGGCTTCCTGGGAATCCAGTTCGGCTGGGGCCTGCAGATGGCCAATATGAGCGCCATCTACGAATACCTGGGGGCGCGCGCCGACCAAATCCCGATCCTGTGGCTGGCCGCGCCGCTGACGGGACTGATCGTGCAGCCCATTATCGGGCACTCGAGCGACCGCACCTGGAACCGGCTGGGACGGCGGCGGCCGTACTTCCTGGCGGGCGCGCTGCTGAGCTCCGCGGCGCTGATCCTGATGCCGCGCGTCTCGGCGCTGTGGATGGCGGCGGGGCTGCTGTGGATCCTGGATGCCTCCATCAACATCAGCATGGAGCCGTTCCGCGCCTTCGTGGCGGACCTGCTGCCGGAGGAGCAGCGCACGCGCGGGTTCGCCATGCAGAGCCTGTTTATCGGCCTGGGGGCGGTGGTGGCGTCGGTGCTGCCCGGATTCCTGCTGCGGATCATGGGTAACCGCGGCGGCGGGCGCATCCCCGCGCCGGTGCGGCTTTCGTTCTACCTGGGCGCGGCCGCGTTTCTGGGCGCGGTCCTGTACACCATCTTCACCACGCGCGAGTATCCGCCGGGCGATCTGGAAGCGTTCCGCAAGAGCAAGGCGGAGAAGCGCGGGCTGGGCCGGAACGCGCGCGAGATTCTGGAATCCATCGCGGCCATGCCGCGCACCATGCGCCAACTGGCGTGGGTGCAGATCGCCACCTGGCTGGGGCTGTTCTGCATGTGGCTGTACTTCCCCGTCGCGGTGGCGCACAACGTGTTCGGCGCCTCGGACCCGCACAGCGCGGTTTACACCGAGGGCGTGGCCTGGGGCGGCTACTGCTTCGCGATGTACTCGGCGGTGTGTTTTGGCTGGTCGTTCGCGCTTCCGGCGCTGGCGGGCAAGCTGGGCCGCAAGGCGACCCACAGCCTGTGCCTGTTGTGCGGCGCCGCGGGATTGCTGTCGGTGGCCGTGATCCACAACCGGTGGCTGCTGCTGGCTTCCATGGTGGGAGTGGGCATCGCCTGGGCCAGCACCCTGGCCATGCCCTACGCCATCCTGGCCGGTTCGCTGCCGGCGGAGAAGACCGGCATTTACATGGGGATTTTCAATTTCTTCATCGTGACGCCGGAGATCGTGGCGTCGCTGGGCTTCGGCTGGGTGATGGCGCACCTGCTGGACAACAACCGTCTGCTGGCGGTGGTGGCGGGCGGCGTGTTTTTCGTGGTGGCCGCCGGGCTGATGCTGCGGGTGCGCGAGGCGGCTACCCCGCCGCCTGTTTCACCACCCAGCCGTCCTGCAGGTTGATCAGGCGGTTCCCATAGGCGGCATTGGCTTCCGAGTGGGTCACCTGCACGATGGTGGCGCCCTCGTCGTTCAGGCGCTTGAACAGCTCCATGATCTCCTTGCCCTGGCTGGTGTGCAGGTTGCCGGTGGGCTCGTCGGCAAGGATCAGCTTGGGGCTGGCGATGACCGCGCGCGCCACGGCCACCAACTGCTGCTGGCCGCCGGAAAGCTGGCTGGGATACAGGTCGCGCTTGCCCACGATGTGAAAGCGGTCGAGCGTGTCGCACACCAGGCTGGCGCGCTCCGCGGACTTGACGTTGCGGTACGACAGGGGAATGTCCAGGTTTTCGTAAACGGTCAGGTTGTCGATCAGGTGGTAGCTTTGGAACACGAAGCCGATATACTTCTTGTTCAGCTCCACGCGGTCCCTGGGCTTCATTTTGTGCACGGCATGATCCAGGAAGTAGAACTCGCCGGTCCAGGCGCTGTCCAGCATGCCGAGGATGCTGAGCAGCGTGGATTTGCCGGCGCCCGAGGGACCCATGACGGTCACAAACTCGCCTTCCTTGATTTCGATCCCGATGCGCCGCAGCACGTAAGTCCGGCCGTAGCCGGCCTCGTAGAATTTGTCCAGATTCGCGGTTCTGATCATGTGCTTATATTCTACTTGACGGGCAGGCGGCGGATGCGTCCCGCGCGGGTCACAAGGCCGCCACGATGATGGGCCGGGTGGTGGGCTGGTCCACGCCGGCGGCGGGCTCCAGGGTGACGGCCATGGCTGCGGCGCCGGCGACATCCAGCGGGCCGGGCAGCAGGTGCAGGGCGGTGCCGTCCGCGGCGGCCTGGAACAGGCCCGCGGCTACGGGCTTGCCGCCCTTGGGGATCACCCACATCTCGTAAGCCTTGCCGGCCGGCGCGGGCGGCAGGTTGGAGGCCAGCAGCAGCACGCCGCGCTGCGCGTCGACGAAGACGCGGCCGCGCGGAGGCAGGGGCGCGGCGCCGCCGAAGAGCACCTGCCTCGCGCCCGGCTGGTTGAGGATGGCGAGCGCCTGGTGCAGGCGCGCCAACTCCCGCGTTTGCGCGGCCGCCTGCGATTCCAGGCGGGCCAGATCGGCGCTGGCGCGCTGCGCGCGGGATTGGAACACCAGCGCGGCGATCAGCAGGCCGGCGGCCACCGCGGCCCACACCGGCGACCAGTTCAGACGCCGCGCGGGCTGCCCGCCGGCGATGGCCAGGACCCGCTTGCGCAGCCGCGCGGGAGGCTCGACGGCCGGCGCCGAAGCGCCGATCAGCGCCGCCAGCTCGCGCGCCGCCCGCACCCCGGGCACGCACACCGGGCATCCGCGATCCAGGTGCGCGCGGATCTCGCCCGCCTCGGGATCTTCCGCGATGCCCAGCGCGTACATCTCGTAATACTCGCGCAGTTCGTCGCAGCTCATGCCACCACCGCCGTTCCCAGCTCGTCGCGCAGGTTCTTCAGTGCCGCGCGCACCCAGGTCTTGACGGTGCCCAGCGGCTGCTGCATGCGCTCCGCCATCTCCGCCTGCGAGAGACCCTCGAAGTAAGCCAGCTCGATGACGGTGCGGTAGTTCGGCGCCAGCTTCTCCAGCGCGGTCTTCACCCGCCGCACCCGGTCGGAATGCAGCAGCTCTTTTTCCAGATCCGCGTAGAGCGCGGGATGTTCGTGGTCCTCGTAGGCCGGCGCATGGCGCATGCGGCCCTCGCTCGAGCGCACGTAGTCGATGGCGCGATGGCGCGCCACGGCGGTCAGCCACGGGCCCAGGCCGCCGCGTTCCGCATCGAATCCCTGCACCCGGTTCCAGGCGCGCAGGAAGGTCTCCTGCACCAGGTCCTCGGCGATGCCGCCGTCGCGCACCACGCGCACGATCAGGGCGTAGACCAGCCGCCCGTACCGGTCGTAGAGATCCGCCAGGGCGCGCGGATCGCGGCGCTGCAAACGCCGGGCCAGCTCCGCGTCGTCCTCTCCGAACTCGATGGCCAGCAACAAGGGCAGCAGCATGATAGTCCGGATACGGCCCGGCGCACTATTTTCCAAGATACAGGATCGCGGCGCGAAAATCCCCGAAGCGAAGTAAGAATAGCCGGCCGCCGATGAACGCCGATGAACGCGGATGAGTCGTTGGTTGAGATTGAGAAGGTGAAATCCCCAGAACTGTTAAGCACCCTTGCGGGGCCGCGCCAATCCCGCCATAATGGCGTCAGTGCGAATCCTGCTGGTCGAAGACGAGAGCAAAGTGGCCGGCTTCGTGGCCCGCGCGCTGCGCGAGAGCGCCTATGCCGTAGACGTGGCGCGCACCGGAGAGCTCGCCCTGGAGCTGGCCGCCGGGGTGGCCTACGATGCCATCGTGCTGGATGTGCGGCTGCCCGGTATCGGCGGCATGGAGGTGTGCCGTTCGCTGCGCCACCGCGGCATCCAGGCGCCCATCATGATGCTGACGGCGCGCACCCTGGTGGAGCAGCGCGTGGAAGGCCTGGACGCAGGGGCCGACGACTACCTTACCAAGCCCTTCGCCGTGGCGGAGCTGCGCGCGCGCGTCCGGGCGCTGGTGCGGCGCGCTTCCCACTCCCGCGACGCCATCCTGCGCTACGCGGACCTGGAGCTCGACTGCGGCCGCCGCCGCGCCGCCCGCGCGGGCGTGACCGCGCCACTCACGCAGCGCGAGTTCGCGCTGCTCGAACTCCTGCTCCTGCGCGCTCCGGAAACCGTCACCCGCAGCGAGATCATCGAACACGTCTGGGACGTGCGCTTCGACAGCGAGAGCAATCTGGTGGAGGTGTACGTCAACAAGCTGCGCGACAAGATCGAGGCGGGCCACGCGGTGAAACTCATCCAGACCGTGCGCGGCGTGGGCTACCGGATCGGCCTGCCGGTATGATGCGGGCATCCCTGCGCCTGCGCATGATGGCGCTGTTCACGGTGCTGGCCGGCGGCCTGCTGGCAGGCGCCTGCATCACGTTCTACGCGATCCTGTCGCGGGTGCTGACGGCGCAGTTCGATCAGCGGCTGCTGGGAGCGGTGCGCCCCGTGGCGGCCGACCTGGCGCCCGAGCCGGAAGACCTGGCCTTGCCCAGCGGCCTGCCGGACGACGACGTCGGCAAACTCAATATCCCCGGCGAGTACTTCGAGCTGTTCTCCGATTCCGGCCGGCTGTTGCAGCAATCCGCCAATCTCCAGGGCCGCCCGCTGGATCCCGGCAGGTTGCCCGGCAAGGTTGCGGGCCCCGTATATTGGGCCTTCCGCGACGGCCGCCGCGGACCCATGCGCGCGGTTCTGGTCTCGGTCCAGCGCGGCCCCAGCGCCTGTCTCCTGCTGCTCGCCATGCCTTCCGCGGAGATCGGCGAGGCGCTCGCCGCGTTTCGCCGCATGATCGGGTTCCTGCTGCCCACCGCCGTGCTGATCACCGCGGCCGTTTCGGTCTGGTACGTGAGCCGCAGCCTGCGCCCCATCGCCGATCTGACGCGCCACGCCGCCGCCCTGGCGCAAGAGACGGGAGACTCGCCCGCCCGCTGGACCGCCCTGCCCGTCCCCCGCGCCGACGACGAGTTGGGCCGCCTGGCCGGCACCTTCAACCACCTCTTTGAGCGCCTCGGCGCGCTGGTCCGGCAGATGCGGCAGTTTGTCACCGACGCATCCCACGAGCTGCGCACGCCGCTCACCGTGCTTCAGGGCGAAACCGAGCTCATCCTGTCGGCGCCGCGCGAGGCCGCCGAGTATCGCAAGAGCCTCGAATCCGTCGATAGCGAGCTGAAGAACCTCAGCCGCATCGTGACCAACCTGTTCACCCTGGCGATGGCGGACGCCGGCCAGCTCTCCATCCTGCGGGAGCCGCTGGCGCTGAACGAGGTACTGGAGCAGGCCTGCGCCCTGGCCGCGCCGCTGGCGCGCGCCAAAGGCATCGCCATCGAGCGGGAGCTGGAGCGCGAGACGCCGTACTGGGGCGACGAGGCCGTCCTGCGGCAGTTGTTTGTGATCTTCCTCGACAACGCCGTCAAGTACTCGCCGCCGGGTGCGCCGGTCCGCGTGGACCTCGAGGTCAGGCGGGGCCGGCCGCGCATTACCTTCGCGGATTCCGGCCGCGGCATTGCGCCCGGGCACCTGCCGCACATCTTCGAGCGTTTCTACCGGGCAGGCGCCGAGTCCGGCCCGAGCGGCGGCGGAGGCCTGGGGCTGGCCATCGCGCAAGCGCTGGCGCGCGCGCACGGGGCAACCATCGAATGCTCCAGCACGCCCGGCCTGGGTTCCACGTTCGCGGTGAATTTGCCCGCGGGCGATCCGGACGCGCCGCCCGGCCACGCATAAACGGAAATTAATCCTGGTTTAATCTTCGCGCGGCGCACCGCGGCTACGCTGAATCGAGGAGTACTTCATGCACAGAAACGACGCACTGCGAACCATGGCGGCCATGTTGCTGGCGGGCGGACTCAGGATGCCGGCCCAACCTTCCCACAGCGTAAAAATCCTGGCGCAGAAGGTGGTGGAGGAGGTCGCCGCGAAGCATCCGGAGGTGACTGGGCTCGAGTTGGCGGCCGCGCGCACCGCCGCCGGCGCCTGCAAGACCATCGCCTCCACGGACCCCAAGGATCTGGGCGAGAAGTGCGACAAGGACGAATTCACGGCTCTAAAAAGCAACCAGCCTTTCGTCGAGAAGGAGAAGGACGGCTACGATGTGACCATACCGCTGCACGATGCCGCGGGCGCCGTGCTGGGCACGCTGGGCCTGGACTTCAAGCCCGAGCCAGGCCAGCAGCAGGACGCGGTAGTGCGCCAGGCCCGCGTGATCGCGGCCGAGATCGAGAAGCGCATCGCCTCCCGCGCGCAGCTCTTTCAAGCCGCGAAGTAGAGCGCGCCGGCCGCGCGCGCCCGCGCCGGGATGTATTATACTGCCCGGCATGCCGAGAACCACGCGCACCATCCTGACGCTGTTGGCCTCCGCGGCGCTGCTGGCGGGGCGCGGCCGCGACCTGGGCGTTCCGTTCGAGGGATCGCCCGGGCCCTGGAATGCGATCACCGATGTGGCCGGGATCGAAGTGGGCCACACCACGCTCATCGCGGGCGACGGCGCGGGGGCCGTGCGCACCGGCGTGACCGTGGTCTGGCCGCGCGGCAGGCAAACCCTGGCGCCGGTCTTCGGCGGATGGTTCTCCCTCAACGGCAACGGCGAAATGACCGGCGCCACCTGGCTGGAGGAATCCGGCCTGCTGGACGGGCCGGTGATGATCACCAACACGCACAGCGTGGGCCTGGTGCGCGACGCTTACATCCGCTGGAGCGTGGCGCGCGCCCGCAAGGCCGGCATCGATATCACCGATGAATGGTCGCTGCCGGTGGTGGCGGAAACCTGGGACGGCTTCCTGAACGACATCAACGGATTCCACGTGCGGGAGGCCGACGTGTTCGCGGCGCTGGAGGCGGCCAGGAGCGGGCCGGTGGCCGAGGGCAACGTGGGCGGCGGCACGGGCATGGTGTGCTACGGCTTCAAGGGCGGCATCGGCACCAGTTCGCGCAAGGCCGGTCCGTACACGGTGGGGGTGCTGGTGCAATGCAACTGCGGGCGGCGCGCGCAGCTTCGCATCGGCGGCGTGCCGGTAGGGCGGGAGATCCCCGGCGACGATCCTTACGCCGGCAACTTCCGCCGCGCGGGCGAAGACCTGGGATCCATCATCATCGTGGTGGGCACCGACGCGCCGCTGCTGCCGCACCAGGTGAAGCGCCTGGCGCGGCGCGCATCGCTGGGGCTGGCGCGCACGGGATCGAGCTCCGGCAACGGGTCCGGCGATATCTTCATCGCTTTCTCGACGGCCAACGCGGACGCCGGGCGCACCTCCGGCCTGGCGAACGTGAGCATGCTCCCCAACGATGCGATGAACCCGCTGTTCGACGCCACCGTGCAGGCTACCGAGGAGGCCATCGTCAACGCCATGGTGGGAGCCCGGACCATGACGGGCCTGGATGGGCACACCGTGACCGCGCTGCCGCACGACCGGCTGCAGGAGTTACTGGAAAAGTACAACCGGGCGCGCTGAGCTCGAACAGCCGCGGGTTCGGCGGCGCGCTCTCAAACGGCGCCCACGACCTGGACGGGATTGCTCAACTCGCCGATCTCGGGCACGCGGATGGTCACAACGTCGCCGGGCGCCAGCGCGGCGTCCTCCGGCACGATGATTCCGGTGCCGGTTAGTAACACGGTTCCGGCGGGCGTGGGATTGGCCCGCCGCAGATACTCGATCAGGGCTTCGAACTTACGATGCAACTTAGCCGTGGAAACGGCGCCGGAAAAGATCTCGCGGCCGCCGCGCGTGACGGTGCAGGTCATCTCCAGGTTGTAGGGATCGGGCAGATCTTCGGGCGTGACAATCACCGGTCCCAGCGCGCAGCACGCCGCGTAGATCTTCGATTGCGGCAGGTAGAGCGGATTTTCGCGCTCGATGTCCCAGGCGGAGACGTCGTTGGCCAGCGTGTAACCGGCGATGTCGCCCTTGGCGCCCAGCACCAGGGCGAGCTCCGGCTCGGGCGCGGTGAAGCTGGAATCGGCGCGCATGCCGATGGCCTGGCCGGGCCCCACGCACACGCGCGCGGTCCCCTTGAAGAAGACCTCGGGCCGCGGCTGGTTGTAGACGTAGGCGTACATGCCCTCGCGGGCGCCGTGCTCGGCGTCGCGGAAAGAAGCGCTGCGCTCGTAAGTGCAGCCGCAGGCCCAGACCTCGGCGGGCACGATGGGCAAGGCGGGCGCGCGCTCCACCGGGTGATGGCTGGCGAGGCGCGCGGTGGTGCGGTTGAGCGGGACGCCCTGGGCTTCCGACCGGCGAATCAGGTCGGCCACCGTGTAGCCTGGAACTTCGCGGGCCAGGCTCCCTTCGAACACCGCGGCTAAGTAGCCGCCTTCCGACTTAATTTGTCCTAGGCGCATTAGTATTTCAGATATACAGTCTTATAGTCGCTGTAAAACTCCAGCGCGGCGGGACCTTGTTCCTTGGGCCCGAAGCTGGATTCCTTGGTTCCGCCGAACGGCAACTGGTACTCGACGCCGGCGCTGGGCAGGTTGACGGTCAGCAGGCCCGCCTCCATCCCGTAGATGAATTCAAAGGCGCGCGAGAGATTGCCGGTTTGAATGGAAGCCGAAAGCCCGAAGGGAATATCGTTGGCGATGCGCAGGGCGTCGGTAAAGTCGCGCGCGCGCATCACCGCCAGCACCGGCCCGAAGATCTCTTCGCGGGCGATGGTCATTGCGGGAGTAACGTCCGCGAAGATGGTGGGCGCGACGAAGTACCCCTTGGCCAGATCGCCGCCGGTGAGCCTGGTACCGCCGATTTTGGGTTGGCCGGCTTCGCGGCGGCCGGTCTCGACGTAGCGCAGCACGGTGTCCATTTGCGCCTGGTCCACGCAGGGGCCAATCTCGATGCCCGGCTGCATGCCGTCGCCGGTCTTGAGCAGGCGGGTACGCTCCACCAGGGCCTCCAGGAAGCGATCGTAAATGGCGTCCTCCACAATGGCGCGGCTGGTGGCCGTACACTTCTGGCCGGTGGAGAAGAAGGCGGCGTTGACGGTGTTCTCCACCGCGGCCTGGAAATCGGCGTCGGCCAGCACGATGGTGGGATTCTTGCCGCCCATTTCAAGCTGGATGCGCAGGTGGCGGCGGGAGGCTTCGGCGTGCAGGCGGTTGCCGGTCTGGCAGGAGCCGGTAAAGGAAATGGCCTTGAGCGGCGGCGCGTCCACCAGCGCCTGCCCCAATTCCCCGCCCGGCCCGGCCACGAAATTCACCACGCCCTGGGGCACGCCCGCTTCATGCAGGGCCTCGACGATGCGCCAGGCGCTGAGGGGAGCGGCCGAAGCCGGTTTCAGGACCACGGTATTGCCACAGATCAGGGCCGGCGCGAGCTTCCAGGCCGGGATGGCGCTCGGAAAATTCCACGGCGTGACCAGGCCCGTGACGCCGATGGGCTTGCGCAGGGCGAACATGTGCACGCGGCCGCGCTCGGAAGGCGCCAGCATGCCCGCCATGCGCGACCCCTCGCCGGCGAAATAACGGAAAATGTTGATGGAGCGGCGCACCTCGCCGCGCGCCTCCGGCAGGGTCTTGCCTTCCTCGCGGGTCATGTCCGCCGAGGCTTGTTCGAAGCGGCTCTCCAGGATTTCAGCGGCCCGGAACAGCAGGGCGCCGCGCGCCGGAGCGTTCAGGCCGGCCCAGCCGGGGAGCGCCCGGGCGGCCGCGGCGGCGGCGTCGGCGATATCGCCCGCCGTGCCGCGCGCGAACAGCCCCACGATTTCGTCGCGGTTGGCGGGATTGCGGTTTTCGAAGCGCGCGCCGCCTTCCCTCCACTGGCCGTCAATGTAGTTGCCGAATACGGGTGTGTTCATGGCAGATTAAATCGCGGGCGTCTGGAAATAGGCGTCGATTTTGCGCAGGCCCGCCACCGACGCCACGACGTTATCCGGGAACATCTCGAGGCGCGCGTTGTAGTGCTCCACCGCTTCATTGTACTTGCGCCGCGCCACGGCGATGGCGTACTCGGCGCCCTTCAGCGATTCCAGCAGATCGCCGTATTTCCTGCTGCTCTCCAGTTTGGGGTGATTTTCGACTCCCAGGAGCAGGCCGGCGACGGCCTGGTCGAGCCGCGCGTTGGCCTCGATCTTGCCGTGGCGGCCGCGCGCGGCGTCGAGGGCGCGGCGCGCGCCGTCCACCGCCCCGACGGCGCCGCTCTGGTCGGGCGCTTCCGCCTGCACGGTTTGGGTCAATCCGGGGATCAGCTCCGCGCGGCGCCGCAGGGACGCCTCCACCTGGTTCCAAGCCGCTTCGATGGCCTGGCGCTCCGCGAGCAGGTCCTTGTGGATGCCCCTGTACCGCGCGCCGAAAAACAGCGCGGCGGCCGCCAGGACCACTGCCAAAGCCAGAGCCAGCGCCTTCTTCACTTCAGCACACCAGGTCTTCGCGGCCGATCTTGAACCCGTCCAGATTGCCGAGCACGGTGAGCGCGATCTGGCGCGGATCGAAAAACGCCTGGGCGATGCGCTGGACGGCGCCGGCGTCCACCTGCTCGATGCTCTCCACCAGTTCATCGAGCGTGAAAAAGCGGCCGAAGTACATCTCCTGGCGGGCCAGGTTGGACATGCGGCTGGAGGTCGATTCCAGGCTCAGCATGAGCGAGCCTTTCAAATGATCCTTGGCGCGGCGCAGTTCTTCGGCGTTGACGCCTTCCTCCTTGAGCTGGCGGAACTCCTTGATGATGGACTCGACCACCTTGGGCGCCGATTCCACGGACGTGCCGGCGTAGATCGACAGGCAGCCCGTATCGCGGTAAGGACTCAGCTCGGAAAACACGGCGTAGGCCAGGCCCTGGCGCTCGCGAATGTTCTGGAACAGGCGCGAGCTCATGCCGCCGCCCAGCACGGTGTTGAGCAAGTAGCAGGCGAAGCGCTCCTCGTGCGGCAGGGGGTAGGAAGGCACGCCCAGGCACAGGTGCACCTGTTCGAGCGATTTCTTGTTGCGCAGGGCGATGCGCGCGTGGGTGGCCGGCGCCTGGTCCGCCGGGGCGGAGCCGTTGGGCGGGAGCGACGCGAACTGCCGGCTCACCAGGTTCACCAGCGCGCCGTGGGTGAGGTGGCCCGCCGCCGTAATCAGCAGGTTTAAGGGCGAGTAGACGCGGCGGTAGTAATCGCCGATCATGGCGCGGTCGAAGCGCTTCACCGTTTCGCGGGTCCCCAGGATGGGCTTGCCCAGCGGGTGATCCTTCCAGAAGTTGGAGGAAAAGATTTCGTGCACCAGGTAATCGGGGCTGTCCGCCTCCATCTTGATCTCTTCGAGGATCACGCCCTTTTCCTTGTCGATATCCTCCTCGCGGAAGAGCGGATGGAGCACCAGGTCGGCGAGCACATCGAAGGCCAGGGGCAGGTGCTGGTCCAACACCTTGGTATTGAAGCAGACCAGTTCCTTGGCGGTGAAGGCGTCCAGGTTGCCGCCCACCGAATCCACCGAGCGGGCGATGTCTTCGGCGGAGCGGGTGGTGGTGCCCTTGAAGAGCATGTGTTCGATGAAGTGGGAGATGCCGTTCTGCTCGGCGGTTTCCCGCCGCGATCCGGTGCCGATCCACACGCCCACCGAGATGGAGCGGACGTGGGGCATGGTCTCGGTGATCACGCGCACGCCGTTGGCCAGCGTGGTCATTTCAATATCGCGCACGGACGTGGCGGTGTTGGGCATGGTTGGGAAGGCAAACCCTCCATATCTAGAATACAACCGCGCGTCCGTCCGCCGGGGGCCGTTCCGGGGCTTGACACGGGCAAAACGGGCAAACTCTCCGCTTGACCCCGGCCCACCGGTTCCGTTATGCTTAAACCAATCTGCGCAGCTTAAGCCATTCCCACGTTTCAATCCCCCATTGGAGGACGAATGAATCCGCAAGAAGTATTGGATTACGCGAAGAGTAACGACGCCCGGCAGTTGGATCTGCGATTCACCGACATTCCGAGCTTGCAGCACCACGTTTCGTATCCCATCAGCGAGTTGGGCGAAAGCAGCTTCGAGGAAGGCTTCGGCATGGACGGCTCCAGCATTCGCGGCTGGGCGGCCATCCACGAGAGCGACATGTTGCTGATCCCGGATCCCACGACGGCGTTCATGGATCCGTTCGCCGAGACTCCCACGCTGGTGATGAACGGCGACGTCATCGACCCCATCACGAAGCAGCACTACGAGCGCGATCCGCGCTGGATTTCCAAGAAAGCCGAGCTGTACCTGAAGAACAGCGGCGTGGGCGACACCGCCTATTTCGGCGCCGAAGCGGAGTTCTTCATCTTCGACAACGTGCGCTTCGACCAGAACCAGCATTCCGGCTTCTATTTCATCGACGCCGAGGAAGGCCGCTGGAATTCGGGGCGGGAGAAGGACAACCTGGGCTACCGGCCGCGCTACAAGGAAGGCTACTTCCCGGTGCCGCCGACGGACCATTACCAGGACCTGCGCAGCGAGATGGTGCAGACCATGATCAAGTGCGGGCTGCGCATCGAATGCCATCACCACGAAGTGGCCACCGGCGGCCAGTGCGAAATCGACCAGCGCTTCGACACGCTGGTGAAATCGGCCGACAACATGATGCTGTACAAGTACATCATCCGCAACGTGGCCAACCAGTACGGCAAGACGGTGACGTTCATGCCGAAGCCGCTGTTCGCGGACAACGGGAGCGGCATGCACACGCACCAGAGCATCTGGAAAGACGGCAAGCCGCTGTTCGCGGGCGACAGCTACGCGGGGCTCAGCCAACTGGCGCTGTGGTACATCGGCGGCCTGCTGAAGCACGCGCGGGCGCTTTCGGCGATCATCGCGCCGACCACCAACAGCTACAAGCGGCTGGTGCCGGGGTACGAGGCGCCGGTGAACCTGGCCTACTCGCGGCGCAACCGTTCGGCCGCCTGCCGCATTCCCATGTACTCGGCCAGCCCGAAGGCCAAGCGCGTCGAGTTCCGCCCGCCGGATCCGGCCGCCAACCCTTACCTGGCCTTCTCGGCGATGCTGATGGCCGGCCTGGACGGGGTGGCCAACAAGATCGATCCGGGCGAACCCCTGGACAAGGACATCTACGACCTTTCGCCGGAAGAGATGCGCCACGTGCCTTCGATGCCCGCATCGCTGGAGGAAGCCCTGAGCTGCCTGGAAGACGATCACACCTTCCTGATGAAGGGCGACGTGTTCACCGACGAGCTGATTGAAACCTTCATCGACTACAAGCGCAAGAACGAGGCGGATGCCATCCGGCTGCGGCCGCATCCCTACGAGTTTGCGATGTACTACGACGTATAGAGGGCCGGGCCGCCGGACGCGGACGCTGTGACGGGCTCGATACTCCAGATCAGCGTCTCCGCCGGCGGCCTTCCCAAACGGGCCATCGCGGCGGGCATGCTGACGCCGCTGGGTCTTGCAGGGGATGCCTGCGCCCACCCGGCCATCCATGGCGGCCCCAGCCGGGCGGTGCTGCTGATCGCCGCCGAAACCGTGGAGCAACTGGCCTCGCGCGGCTACCCGGTTTTCTACGGCGCTTTGGGCGAGAACTTCACCACCCGGGGCATCGACCCGCGGCAGTTGCGCATCGGGCAGCAGCTTCGCGCGGGCGGCGCGCGCATCGAGATCACCCGGGTGCGCGCTCCGTGTTCGGCGCTGGATATCTACGGCCCTTCCATCAAGCAGGAAATCTACGACGCCATGGCGAAGGCGGGCGACGCGGCCTCGCCGCGCTGGGGCATGAGCGGGTTCTACGCGCGGGTGCTGGAACCCGGCCCGGTGCGCCCCGGCGACATGGTTTGCGTGACCGCCACGCTCGCCTGACTGATATGCTGGAAGCATGCAGCCAGAACCGGAATCGGAAGCGCCGGATACTTCGCACGAACTGGATGCGGTGACGCTGTTTCGCTCCTCGAACCACGACGCGGAGATGGAGGCCATGTCCATCCGCGGCATCCTGGAAGCCAATGGCATCCCCTCGTACCTGGTGGGCCCCAGTTCCATTCCCGTGCTCTCCTTCGAAGTGCAGGTGGGCCGGGCCGACCTGGAAGAGGCGCGGCGGGTGCTGGCCGAGGCGGAGGCCGGCGGACCGGCCGCGGCGGACGAAGCGGAGGCGGCCTCGGAAGAATCCGCGTAGCCCCTGCGCGGACCTTAGCGCCATGCTCAGACGGTGGATACGCCGCAGGCTGGAAGCGGCCGGGTACGTGGTCTTCAACACCCGCTCGCCGCACTACTACGCCCGCGACAGCCTGTTCACGGCCAACAACGATCATTTCCGCGACAGCCCCGCGTTTCAGGCGGCCTATGGGCGCGGCGTGCGGGCCGCCGGCGGAGTGGATCCGCGCATGGAATGGCGCCTGCACGTGGCCCTGTGGGCGGCGCTGGCGGCGGCGCGGGCGCCGGGCGATTTCGTGGAGTGCGGGGTCAACGCGGGCTTCGTCAGCTCCGCCATCATGCAGCGCCTCGACTGGGGGAAGCTGGACAAGCGCTTCTACCTGATCGATACCTTCACCGGGCCGGTGCTCTCGCAATACTCCGCCGGGGAGGCGCGCGACGGGCGCCTGAGCGCCGCGCAGGACGCCGCCGCGCGGGGCGCGTATGTCACGGACCTGGCGCGGGTGCGCGACAACTTCCGCGAGTGGCCGCGGGTGGAGATCGTCCAGGGCGCGGTGCCCGAAGTGCTGGCGCGGCTGGCCATTGGCCGGGTGGCGTTCCTGCACCTGGACATGAACTGCGCTTATCCCGAACGCGCGGCCCTGGAGCACTTCTGGGATGCCCTGCCGCCCGGCGGCATGGTGCTGCTGGACGACTACGCGTACTTCGGCTACGAGGACCTGGCGCGCGCGATTGACGAAGCCGCCGCGGCGCTGGGCGGCGAGGTGCTGGCGCTCCCCACCGGGCAGGGACTGATGGTGAAGTGAGAGGAAGCGCCGCCCACAGGCACCATTAGAAAACAGATACTCCTTGTCAGGCGAGGGCCATGGCGGGCCGTCCGCTTTGCCTACGGGCCTACGCGGCGGCTGCCGGCCCGCCGCCGGTAACCGCCGGGCCATAACAGATAAACACCTCTTTTTTACGTAATTATCATCGGATTGTAACTGCCCGCTTGCTAAGCTCGCCTGAAAGCGAGGAATCAACCTATGACGTTGCGATGCGTAGCGCCGGCGGCGCTCGGCTTACTGGCGGCCCTATGCGGCCGGTTGGAAGCCCAGGTGGACCGTTCCACGTTAACCGGCACGGTGACCGATCCCAGCGGCGCCGTCATCCCAAACACCTCGGTGGATGTCGTCTCTGTTACGAACGGCAGGCAGCGCCTGGTGCTGACCAATGCGGACGGAATCTATCTGGTTCCGAAGCTGTCCGCCGGAACTTACGCGGTGACTTTCCGCGGCGACAAGTTTCAGCCCTTACGCTTCGAGGACGTGGAACTGGAGGCGGGCGAAGTGGCCACCCTGGACGCCCAACTGAGGGTGGCCACCGCCTCCACGCAGGTGGAGGTGAAGGCGGCTGCGCCGCTGCTTGAGCGCAATAACGCCGACGTGGCCGGCACGGTGAACAGCGAGCAGATCGAAAATCTGCCCACCAACGGGCGCAACTGGGCAAGCCTGCTGTTGCTGGCGCCTCTGGCCATGGACGACGGCGGCGGCGACCAGCGCTCCATACGCTTTGCGGGCCGCTCGCGCGACGATAACAACTACCGGATGGACGGCGTGGACGCCACCGGCATCCAGGAGCAGGCGCAGAAATCCACGACCCGCCTGCAGATCTCCTCGGACGCCATCGAAGAATACCGCGTCAATTCCGCGCTGTACACCGCAGAGTACGGGGCCGGCGCGGGCGGGCAGGTGGACATCGTTTCGAAGTCCGGCACCAACGAACTTCACGGCAGCGCGTTCGACTATCTGCGCAACAGCGTGTTCGACGCGCGCTCGTTCCTGGACCTGGATCTGGACCCCGCCGCGACCGGACCGACCGGGGTGCCCCCCTTCCGCATGAACCAGTTTGGCGGCACGGTGGGCGGGCCTGTCATCAAGGACCGGACCTTCGTGTTCTTTTCCTACGAGGGCATCCGCCAGTTCCGGGGCCAGACCCTGCACGCCTTCGTGCCCAGCGCCGATCTGCGCAGCCAGATTCTGCAAACATCGCCCCAGATGAAGCCCATCCTGGACGCGTATCCAATCGGCCAGCTTGCCGTGGACGCCGCCACCAACGAGTACACGCACCAGGGCAGCATCCTCTCGCACGAGGACAGCGGCCTCTTCCGCCTGGATCACCGCTTTACCGACCGCACGTTCTTCTACGTGCGCCTCTCCATCGACGACGCTTTCGCGCAGGCGCCCCTGAACAATCTCTTCGATACCCAGCGGGTGATCAACCGCCCGCAGAACTACGTAGTGACTCTGGACCACATCTTCTCGCCGGATGTGTTCAACGAGGCCAAGTTCGGGGTGAACCGTTCGCCTTTCCACAATCCGCAGGCCAGCGTGCTGAACTACGCGGTGAGCACGAATAACTTCGAGGGCTTGAACAACAACACCGCGGACATTGAAATCGGGACGTCCTGGAGTTACATGGACAGCCTCAGCATCGTGCGCGGGCGCAACACTTTCAAGATGGGCATGGAAGCCCGCCGCATCTGGCTGAACCAGGGCCAGACGGCTCAAACGGCGATTAACTTCACCGACAACAACAGCCTGATCAACGACCAGGTGGACTCCTTCTCGTCTTACACGGGATGGTACAGCCGCGGGCTGCGGCACACGTTCGTTCTTCCGTACTTCCAGGACGAGTGGAAGGCGCGGCCCGACCTGACGTTGAACCTGGGCCTGCGCTGGGAATACTACGCCCCGGTCAGCGAAGTGAACGATCATGTGACCGTCTTCGACCTGTACGGATGCCATGGAATCTGCGGGCCGGGCGCGCCGCTGGAATATCCGAACTATCGCAACTTCGATCCGCGGGTGGGGCTGGCCTGGGCGCCCGGCGAGAAGACCGCCATCCGGGCCGGCTTCGGGATCTACCACGCGCCGGCGCAGAACGACGACCGCAACGCCGCGCTGGAAAGCTCCGACGTGCGGGTCGGGCTGACGTCGGCCGACAATCCCGCGCTGGCTTTCCCGATCGATCCCTTCCTGCCCGAGGCTTATTCCCAGGGCCAGACGCCGCGCGCCCTGTACCGGCATCACCGGGATCTTTACGCCATCGAATACGGGCTGTCGATTCAGCAGAACCTGCCGGGGGACATCGTTCTCGACACCGGATACTTCGGCAGCGGCGGGCGCCGGCTGTTCGCCCGCAGCTATGTGAACGTGATCGATCCCAGCACGCAATTGCGGCCGCTGCCGGGCTTCGGCCAAGTCGATATCAAGTACGACGACGGCACCAGCAGCTTCAATTCGCTGCACGCGGGCTTGTCGCGCCGCTACAAGAACGGCCTGCTGTGGGAGCTGAAGTATCTTTGGTCGCATTCGATCAACGACGGCTCGGTGGGCGGCGGCGAGGCCAATGCGCCCGAAAACGTGAACTGCCGCTCCTGCGACCGCGGGCCGAGCGTTTTCGATCTGCGCCACAACCTGGTGGTGAACTCGGTCTACGAGCTTCCCTTCGGGAAGGGGAAGACCTACGCCAGCCACGGGTTCGCCTCAGCGGTGCTGGGCGGGTGGGAGATGAGCGGCATCGGGGTGTGGCATACCGGCCACCCGCTGACCGTGGTGATGAATCCCGACTCCTCCTATCTACCCGATGGCAACGGCGGCAGCGACCAGCGGCCGGACCGGGTTCCGGGGGTTTCCGTAGTGCCCGTCAATCAGAACCCCAACAACTGGATCAACCCGGCCGCGTTTACCGCACCGCCCACCGACGCGAACGGGAACCTGCTGCGCTGGGGGGACGCGGGGCGGGGCCTGGTCCGCGCGCCGAACACCTGGCAGGTCGACGTGGCGCTGACCCGGCAATTCAAACTTAGCGAGCGCCTGAGCATGGAGCTGATCGCGCAGGCCTTCAATGTCTTCAACAAGAACCAGTTGGCGGATCCCAACCTGATGTTGAACTATAACCCGCCGGACAGCACCTCGGCGGTGGGCTATCTGACGCCGTCGCCGGGCTTCGGCCAGATCACGTCGCTGGTGAACGTGAACAGCAACTCGGACAAATTCGCCGCCGATAATACGGGTTCGGGCCTGCCGCGCGAGTTACAATTCGCCGTCCGGCTGACATTCTGAGAGGCGCCTCGCGTATCATGAAACGGGAGGATCGCTGAATGACCCGGTGGATGCGGCGGCTGGCCGCGGGGGTAGCGCTGATGTGCCTGGCCCTGCCGGCGTGGCCCCAGCGCCGGCCGCGGGGCGCGGGTCCGGATTTCCGCGTGGAACAGCGCGATCTGTCCACCCCGCTACGGATGGTGGCCTACGGCGACATGCGCTTCACGGACCCCGGCGAAACCGGGGCTACCAATCCCAAAGTGCGCCGCTGGCTGGTGGAACGCATCGCGGAGGAGAAGCCCGACGCCGTGCTGCTGAGCGGCGACGTTCCCTGGCGCGGCAGCCAGGCCGCCGATTACGCGGTCTACCGGGAGGAAACCAGGATCTGGCGGGAGGCCCACCTGCGCGTCTATCCGGCGCTGGGAAATCACGAGTTTCACGGTCCGGAAGCGGCCTGCCTGGAGAACTGGTGGAAGGCTTTCCCCGAGCTGCGCGGCCTGCGGTATTACTCGGTGCAGTTAGGCGACGCGGTGTATGTATTCAACCTGGACAGTAACTCGCCGCTGACGCCCGGCAGCGAACAAATAGTCTGGCTGAGCCGCCAAATGGAGCGCCTGCCGGCCAGCGCGCGGTTTGTGCTGGTGAACCTACATCATCCGCCGGTGGCGGATGTGCAGGCGGGCGGGGACGACAGCCACAATGGCAGGCCGAACGAGGCCGCCCTGGCCGCATTCCTGGCCGCCAGCCCGCAAAAATCGCGCGTGCGTTTGGTGGTGGCCGCCGGGCACATTCACAATTACGAGCGCTTCGAGCAGGACGGCGTCGTCTACCTGGTTTCGGGCGGCGGAGGCGCCAAGCCGCGGCCGGTCGCGCGCGGGCCGAAGGACCTGTACCGGGACCCGGGCTTCCCGAACTATCATTACCTCAGGCTCACGCTGGAGGGCGGCAAGTTGCGGGGCGTCATGGTGCGCGCCGCCGACCCCGGCGCGGCCACGCCCCGCTGGGAAGAGAAGGACCGCTTCGAGGTGGATGCCGCCCCCAAGGCCGGTCCCCGGTAACGCCGCTCAAACGAACTTGTAAGCGCCGGGCACGGGCAGCGGCGCGGGTTCCATCTTCACGTCGTATCCGAAGGTTTTGGGGATCAGGTCCAACTGCGAGTTCATGATCTGGTCCCAGGTGATCTCCAGGCCCGAGTAAGCCGATTCGCGGGCCATGATCGCGGTGAGGGTGCTCTCCGCCACGGACTGCGAAACATTCAAATACGGGCCGTCGCCCCGGATGCTACGGATCATATCGATGTGCTCCTGGACGTAGGGATTGATACCTTTGGCGCCCCTATCCATGCCATCGCTGCGGCCCCCGGCGCCCACCACGAGGTCACTCACATTGTTGTAAGCACCCCTAGGATATTGCCGGCAGTTACTACTCAGGTGCACGCCGTTCGGATAAGTGAAGTCCGAACTCATGTGATCGTAGATATTGCCGTAGAGCTCCTCGCGGGGGCGCCAGGCGGCGCCGCCGGACGCCGCCACCTTGACCGGATGGGCGCCCATGACCCAGTTCATGAAATCGAGGTTATGGAAGTGCTGCTCGACGATCTGGTCGCCGCAGATCCAGATGAAGGAATACCAGTTGCGGAGCTGCCACTCCAGGTCGCTCCACTTGGGATCGCGCCGTTCGGCGTGAAAGACCGGGCCGCTCAGGTAGTAAGCGAAGAGCGCGGTGATGTCACCGATGGCGCCGTCATGGATTTTCCGGACGGTTTCGACATACTCGCGGTGGGCGTGCCGCTGGGCCCCGGAAACCACGGTCAGCTTGCGCGCGGCGGCCAGCTTGCCGGCGGCGATGAAGCGCCGCGCGCCCACCGGGTCGGTGGCGATGGGCTTCTCGGTGAAGACGTGCTTACCGGCGTTCACCGCGGCTTCGAAGTGCATGGGCCGGAAGCCCGGCGGGGTGCATAACATGACGATATCGATATCGGAAGCCAGCAGCTTTTGATAGGCGTCGAAGCCGGTGAAGTGATGGTCCGGCTGGACGCGCACGCGGGGCTGGATGGAGGCCACCAGGTCCTCCGCCTTCATCTCGCGGGTCTGGCCGTCGCGCTCGACGGCGATGCCCGCGTAATGGCCGATGAAGCGGGGATCGCGCAAGCGGGCGAGGGACTGTTCCAGGTGGTCTTCGAAGACGTCGGCCATGGACACCAGCTCGACGTCCTGGTTGCCGGTGAGCAGGTCGACCACCGCCTGGGTTCCGCGTCCGCCGCAACCCACCAACCCGGCTTTCAGCGGGGCGTCCGCCGCGCGGGCCCGGCGCGGCTGCAACAACGAGAGCGCGGAGGCGCCGGCGCCCAGCAGGCTCCTGCGCGAAATGCCTTCAGGATTTTCCATGACCTCGACGGTACCACCAATCGCCGGGGAGCGCGCCGGCGCGGACTAGGCCGCGCGCGCCAACGGGGAGGCGATATCGCGGACCTTGGCCGGCCGGGGCTCGCCGAAGATTTCCAGCAAAACCGAGCGCACGCGATGGTAGCGCTGGCACTCGGAACATCCGCACTGTCCGGCGGCGGCGGTATGCGCGATCAGGTATTGCAGTTGTTCCAGCATCACGTCACCCTCGCCGGCCGGTTGGGGAACCCGGGCTAATCCAGTTTGTGGGGCCATCGCATCACCTCCATGTTCACTCACTTAGATAGATGTGCGCGCGGAGGAAGCGGGTCCATGGCGCGTGTAAAAGAATGTCAGGATTCGATGACTAAAGCTTCATCCGGGTTCCGCCGATGGAATTGATGTGATGGAAGATCCACCGGACCTGGAACTGATGGCCAACCGGTTCAAGCGGCTGGTCAAGGAGCTGCTGCAAGGCGAGGTGCGGCGCACCTGTTTCCAGCCCTGGGAAGTACACCTGTTGCTCGACTTACAGGACTGCCGGCTGACCCGATCGCGGCGGGAGGACGCGCTACGGCGCTACCAGCGCGTGGTGGAGCGGCAGCTCGAGCGGGGCGAACTGCCGCCTGTGCGATTCGCGGAATTCGCGGGCGCGCGGGCGCGCAAGCTGACGCTGGCGCCGCCCTCACAGCCCACCCAGGACGCGCCGGCCCTGAATCCGTAGCCGGCCGCCGAGCACGGCGCGGATGGCCTGGCTGTAGATACGGTGCTCCTGTTCCAAAATGCGCGCGGAAAGCGTGTCGACGGTATCGTCGTCGAGCACGGGCACGGCCGCCTGCGCGACGATGGGGCCGGCGTCCAGGTATTCGTCCACGAAGTGTACGGTGCAGCCCGTAGTTTTGACGCCGTGTTCGAGGGCCTGGTGCTGCGCGTCCAGGCCGGGAAAGGAGGGCAGCAGGGACGGGTGGATGTTGAGCACGCGGCCGGGGAAGTCGCGGAGGAACCCGGCGCTCAGCAGCCGCATGTAGCCTGCCAGGCACACCAGGTCGACGGCGCGTTTTTTCAACTCTTCGGCCAGCAAGGCGTCGTAGACGGTGCGGTCCAGTCCTTTTGACGGGATGCACACGGCCGGCAAACCGCGTTCGCGGGCGATCTCGAGGCCGCGCGCTTCGGGCCGGTTGGAGATGACGATGGCGATTTCGGCCGGGATGGTTCCCGCGGCCACGTTGCGCGCGATGGCGTCGAAATTGGACCCGCGTCCGGAAAGGAGAATGCCGAGGCGTTTCACCGGTACACCACCCTCGGGCCGCCACGCCGCCGGACGGCCACACGGCCGAGGGGGAAGAACGGTTCCCGCAGTTGGCGCAGCACCTGTTCCGCGCGCCGGACCTTGGCCCGCGGCACGGCAAGGATCATGCCCACGCCCAAGTTGAAGGTGCGCCGGTAATCGTCCTCGGGCAGGTTGCCCAAGCGGCGCAACAACTCGAAAATGGGCGGGATGCGCCAGGCGCCGGTATCGATCTCGGCGGCCAGCGCGTTGGGCAGCATGCGGGGGGTGTTGCCGGTAATGCCGCCGCCGGTGATGTGCGCGGCGCCGCGCAGGAGACCGGCGCCGGCGAGCGCGCGAATGGGGCGCAGGTAGCTGCGATGCACGGCCAGCAGGGCATCGGCCACGGCGCCGCCGAGTTCCGGCACGACCGCCGCCGGCGTGTAGCCCGCCACGTCGAAGAGCAGCTTGCGCGCCAGGGAGTAGCCGTTGGTGTGGAGCCCGGAGGAGGGCAACCCGAGCAGGGCGTCGCCCGGGCGGATGCGGGCGCCGGTGAGCAGGGACTGCCGCTCGGCCGCGCCCACGATGAAGCCGGCCAGGTCATATTCGCCGGGCGCGTACAGGCCGGGCATCTCGGCGGTTTCGCCGCCGATGAGGGCGCAGCCGTTGCGCCGGCAGCCGCGCGCCAGCCCCGCGGCCACCTGCGCGGCCACCCCGGCTTCCAGCTTGCCGGTGGCGAAATAATCCAGGAAAAACAGGGGCTGGGCGCCTTGCACGGCGATGTCGTTGACGCAGTGATTCACGAGGTCCTCGCCCACGGTGTTGTGGCGCCCGGTCAGGAACGCGACTTTGATCTTGGTGCCCACGCCGTCGGCGGAGCTGATCAGCACCGGGCGCTTCCAGCCGGCGAGGGCGTAGCAGGCGCCGAAGGAACCGATATCGGTGAGCACGCCGCGGGTGAAGGTGCCCCGCGCCAGCTTGCGAATGGACGAGACGGCGCGATCGGCCTCGTCGATATTGACCCCGGCATCCTGGTAGCGCATGTGCGGAATCCATAGTATAGCCGCGCGGCGGACCCCCGTGCGCCGGGGGCGGGGTTGGGCGAAATTGTGCATGTTTTTGTTTTTTTGCGGCGGCGAACAGATCGTAGGAACCATCCCACGCTGAGCATTAAGTGGCTTTTTTTTAGCACTTTAACCCGTTGGACCGGGCTGCGGGCAGCCCGGCCGGGGTTCCAGGGGTTGTGCACAATGCACAATGGCGCCCGGCAGGGAGTGCTGGGGGATTTGGCCGCGGACAAATCGTAGGAACGATCCCACCGGGGGCGTTGGGTACGCTTAGCAATCCGCTGCGCGGAGGCCGGCCCCATCACCAGGGAAGCACAGGGCGCGGCGGGAACGGGCATGCGAAGTCCGCAAGAGATTGAGGCATCAGGGGAAGAA
>VFSW01001068.1_pt1 | contig 40947 bp, 40 predicted proteins | sample 5358111 | NCBI WGS metagenome assembly VFSW01 (sample SAMN11554181, study PRJNA540505) | mine drainage metagenome | isolation source: sediment from site ElyBrook_90M | place: USA: Ely Copper Mine, Vershire, VT | collected 2017
CGTCCAAGGCATCACGATGTCGTTGTGAATCAGGAATTTATTGAACTCAAACGGACCTGTCTGTCGTTGATAAAAAACGAAACGATGAAAGGCTTCTCATCATCCTGACAGGGTGTTGATAAAGTCCCCGAACCACATCCTGTCCATGCGGTCTCGCGACCACGAGATCAACCGGAGAACAGGAATGCGCAGCCACTTGGATCCCCAGAGCAGTCTGTTCAAATATTTCTCGATGGAAGAACGTATTCCGGTCGAACATCCGCTGCGGGCCATCAAAGCCCAGGCCGAGGCAGTACTGGCCTCGATGAATGCTGCGTTCGAGGCCATGTACGCCGACGGCGGCCGGCCGTCGATCGCGCCCGAGTGCCTCTTCTGCGAACAGCTCGCCTACAACATGTTGTTCCGCTGGTTCCTGGATATGGACCTCGAAGCCAAGGCCTTCGATCGCTCGACGTTCTTGCTCAACCGTTTTCGTCTGAGCGATCACGACATCGCTCAGGGCTTCTTTAGTTTACTCTTCAGGTCGGAGACGGAAACGAGTACGCCGCGCGCGATGAAGTCGCCTTCGATCTTACCGAACCATAGCTCGACCTGGTTTCGCCAAAACGAGTAGGTGGGCGTAAAGTGCAAGTGAACTTGACGATAGGCGGCCAAGAAGTCCTTGACCGGTGCGTTTCTGTGGGCCGAGAGGTTATCGGTGATCACGTGGATCGCTTTGCCACGCGGCTGATTGATCTCGATGTCGGCGAGAAACGCGATCAATTCGGCGGAGGTGTGCCGCGCCTCCGTTTTGCTGAGCACTTCGCCGGTTTTCGAATTGAAGGCGGCATATCGCGACAACGTCCCGTGTCGTTCAGCCCAGCCCGACGAGAGCGGCAGCACCGGGTCCTTGCGATCCAGGGCCTGAATCGCTGTCTTTTCGTCGACGCAGAACACGGCAGCATGCGCCGATGGATTCAGGTACAGCCCAATAATATCGGCGGCCTTTTTCTCAAAGTCGGGATGGTCCGAGACCATGTAGCGCTCGATCCAATGCGGCTTGAGCCCATGCTTGCGGCGCACCCGTGCTGCCATCATGTGGTTCACGCGCAGATGCGCGGCCGGTCTGTCACGGGCACGATTAATGCCTATAAATGGTTGGTACGGTCCACTAGTGGATCTTGCGGATAGTGTCGTTGTGGGAATCTGCCACGTAAAGGTCCGTGCCGTCGATGGCGACACCGTACGGATAAGAGAACGTTGCCGCAGCGCCAGTACCGTCGGTGAAGCCGGGAACCGTCGCCTGGCCCGCGAGGGTAGTCACAGCGCCGGTGGCAATGGAAATTTTGCGAATAATGTCATTGCCGTAATCTCCCACGTAGAGGTTGGTATCGTCGGTGGTGATGCCGCTTGGAGCAAAGAACGTTGCCGCGGCGCCAGTACCGTCGGCGAAGCCGGGAACCGTCGCCTGGCCCGCGAGGGTGGTCACAGCCCCGGTGGCAATAACAATTTTTCGGATCGTTTCATTGAAGGTATCGGCGACGTAGACATTTACACCGTCTGTGGCGAGGCCCTGCGGTTGATTGAACGTTGCCGCGGCGCCAGTACCGTCGGCGAAGCCGGGAACCGTCGCGTGGCCTGCGAGGGTGGTCACAGCCCCGGTGGCAATGACGATCTTGCGGATAGTATCGTTGCCGGTATCGGCCACGTAAAGATTCGTGCCGTCGGTGGTAATGCCTTGCGGGAAGCAGAATCCCGCCGCGGCACCAGTGCCATCAGCAGAGCCAGTGCAGCCAATCACCGGGTTCTGAGGCACGCCTGCGAGCGTCGTTACGACCCCGGTGGCGACGACGATCTTGCGGATCGTGCTGTAATCGGAATCCGCCACGTAGAGATTCGTGCCGTCGGTGGTGATTCCGACCGGGAAACCGAATCTCGCCGCAGCGCCGGTACCATCGGTGGAACCGACAAACATTGCCTTGCCTGCGAGCGTCGTTACGACCCCGGTGGCGACGACGATCTTGCGGATAATGTCGTTTTCACTATCCGCAACGTAGAGGTTGATACCATCGGTGGCGACACCGCTCGGAGTATGGAACGTCGCCGCAGTGCTGGTGGCATCGGTGGAGCCCGGAACCGTCGCCTGACCTGCGACCGTTGTCACAACGCCGCTTTCGAAGGACGAGGTGGAAGGGGGGGCACCGGAAGAACTACCGCTCCCGCCCCCGCCGCCCCCACAGGCCACCAGAAACACCGCCAGCACCGCCGGCAGGATCATCAGGAAACGACGTCGTAGATTCAGGGTATTCATGAGAGTTTCCTTATGCACTTTAGGATTTAGCCATTATTGGTTGTTCGGTCATTCTTCGCTGGTTTGCGTGAATTAAAATGCAAGCTCGTCTGTGGGTCTGTAAACTGATCCTGGGTTCGCGGTATTTCCACGTGCGCTCGCGGTGTGAAATCACCCACGGAGGGGCATAGTGACCCAGATCGACTTACAGATAGGGTACAGAGCGACCCTCTGGCGCGAATAAGAGATTTTGTTACCAAGAGGTCACGCACAATGACAGATCGCGGGCTTGACAGCGGGCGCAGCTTTCCCGTTTCAGGGTCTGCTCGGATAAACACAGAACCAAGAAACCCCAGGTCCGGTTATTCCTGTTGTTGTTACCCATGTTCCTTTTACCCGCGGTGCGGGTCTCCTCCAACTTTCGCTTAACTGACCAGCGCCGCATAACGGCAAAGTACGTCTAGTGGTATAATCAAATTTTATGGATGTTCTCAATGACCGGGAGGCGAGTTGTGGTAATACGATGCAGCTATAATCGGCTGCGACCCGGGTCGTCTGCTCTTTCTCCGGGAACTGCAATTTGCCCGTATTTGTGAGTCAATCGGCCTGCCGGGTGAAGTCCCCGGCAGTCGCCTCTCCGCCACCGAGCTACCCTTGTTGAAGGCAGGCTAAGAGATTCTCGTTTAACGCAGTTTAGGACATCCCATGGCAATTACGATCAGAGAACTTGCCAAGGTGTGCGGTGCCGACATCCTTGGCAACAATCCCCATCAGACGATCAATTCGGCAGCCAATCTTGAGGAGGCCGGTCCGAACCAGCTGACCTTTCTCGGTAATCGCAAATATTCAGGCGCACTGAAGGCCACGAAAGCGAGCGCCGTACTCGTACACCGGGAAACGCCGGATGATGCCGTGAATTCGAACACCTGTCTGCTGCTGGTAGACGATCCGGAGATCGCCTTCATCGCCTGCCTTCATCGCCTTTATCCCGAAAAGACGAGCAGCGGTGGACTGAGCGCCAAGGCGCACATCGATCCATCGGCCGTAATAGGCCAGGGCACAACGATAGAGCCGTTCGTGTCGATCGGCGCGAACACTACCATCGGCAGTAACTGCTGGGCCAAGGCCGGTTGCCGCATTGGTGATGGCGTCACGCTGGGTGATGATTGCGTACTCCATCCGAACGTGGTGCTTTACGACGGCGTACGGCTCGGGAATAACGTCATCGTCCATGCCGGTGCAGTCATAGGTTCGGACGGCTTTGGCTACAAGTTTCGCAATGGCAAACACGTGAAGTTTCCGCAGGTGGGTACGGTGGTGATAGAGTCTGACGTGGAGATCGGCGCCAACACTTGCATCGACCGGGCGGCCCTGCGGGAAACGCGCGTGGGCGAGGGCGCCAAGATCGATAACCTGGTGCATATCGCACACAACGTGCAGATCGGTGCGCGCTCACTGTTGTGCGGTCAGGTCGGAATCGGCGGCTCGACCGTGATAAAGGATAATGTCACGCTGGCGTCGCAGTGCGGCGTGGCTGACCATGTTACAATTGGTTCGCAGGCAGTCGTGTTCGCACGCTCGGGGGTAACGAAGGATGTCGCGAACAAGGAACAGGTAATGGGATTTCCCGCAGTAAGTCGCAAGGAGATGTTGCACGAAATGGCGGCGCTGCGACGGATTGCCTGCAATCACAAGGAAATCGAAGAGCTGTTGCGCCTGTTACCGAAGCTGCGGGAAGGGGTTGGCGAGAAATAAAGAGATACGCAAAGCTGTCTTTCATCGCCTGGCTTTTCATCGGCAGCGAAACCGGGTGTGGCAAAATGCTGTTTCTCAGGGCATAGTACGGCCTGCTTCCAGACCGCATGATTTACCCTGATATGTTACATACGAATTCCTCCCTGCCAACTTCTACCGGAACATCGCTCTTTCCATGAACTATCTTGAAATCCTCGTTCTTGCACTGGTACAAGGTGCAGCCGAGTTGTTGCCCATTTCGAGTTCCGCGCATGTAATCCTGGCCGAGAAATTGATGGGCCTTGATCCCACCGCGCCGGAAATGACGTTCCTGCTTGTCATGCTCCATACAGGAACAATGTTTGCCGTCATTGCCTATTTCTGGAGGTCATGGTGGGATCGCTATTTTGCGACGGCTGACAGATTCTGGTGGTTTGCCAAACTCACCGTTGCAGCGACGGCGCTTACCGGCGTTGTGGGTCTGGCGCTTATGCTTTTTATCGAGCACGTGGTGCTGCGCGGGTCCGCGCATGACGAGATCGAATCACTGTTCGGCAATTCTTATATCATTGCAGCGGGCCTTGCTGCCGTGGGTGTGATGATCGTCATTTCCGGGAAACGGAAATCCGGAGACAGGGAACTTGGATATCGTGACTCAGTCTGGATCGGTGCCGTGCAGGGGCTGTGTCTGCCGTTCCGCGGGTTTTCCCGCTCGGGCGCCACGATCTCGACCGGGCTGTTTCGCGGTTGCGGCAAGGAACAGGTAGAAGACTTCAGCTTTGCCCTGGCTGTCGTCCTGACGCCGCCAGTCATCGCCAAGGAAGGTTACCGTTTGATCAAGGCCCAGGCACATTCGGGACATGTCGTCCATTTCTTCGCCCTGGTCGGGCCCAGCCTTTTCGGCATGCTTGGCAGCTTCGTGGCCGGGCTACTTGCACTTCGCTGGCTGTCGCGCTGGATCGAACATAATAGATGGCATCTATTCGGATACTACTGCTTCTTTGCGGCAGCAGCAGTACTGGTTGCCCAGTGGCTCTGGCATTAATTCAGGCGCAGGCGAAAAATTGCGCCGGACAGTCTGCCCATGGGGTATCCATTTGAGATTGGCCGAATATCGCAATAGCCTGTCCGCGTCGAGACGACTTTCGCATAGCGTGAATCGCCGTTCCGGTCGCACAGCGAGCGGTTGCGGGCAATACGGACTTTTTGATCGACGCGACGTTCGGCAGGGTGGCTGATCGCGGAAGGCTGTCGGTCCACACCGGTCCGCTGGTTTTCGGGAGGGCCGCGGTATTCCGGAATAAAAAATCAGTCCACTAGGATTTCCTGCGCACTGCGCTTTCTGCAGTTACCTTGTAATTCTTCGAAATGGTGCATTCACATTCGGCACGGGTGCCGAACTGTCACGCGCCAGCGTACCGTGAAAATCCGCTAAGGCGCTGTTCGTCCATGGCGTTTTTCGTAAAAGTGTGCAGTCTCGAACGCACTCCATACAGGGCGACTGGTGAGCCCGAGAGTGGACGGCATCTTGCAGCTATCGCCATGTCGAATCTGTCTTGTTTTGTGATGCGCCGTTGATGACTTTTCGTCCGAAACACGCTATAAAATGACGCCAGATGACTGTCACGGAGCGACGGCCATGAAGGAAGAGTGCCCAGAGTACAAAACAGGAAAGAGTGTTCGGGTTGCCGCGAACGGTTCGCACTTCAATCTGTCGCCGGCTGACCGCGCATTTCTGCGCGACCTTGCTGTCATACAAATCATTTCCCCCGATCTCGCCGATCGTTACCACTATCCACACCTCAAAGGCGGCGCGCAGCGCCGGCTGTCACGTCTCGAAGTGAGTGGCCTTCTCGCGAGCAACCGGCTCTATGTTGTCGGCGAGAAGCCCGCCCGCATCTACCAGTTTGCCAGTCATGCAATTGCCGCCGCCTGGGGCGGCAGTCTTCCGGTTATCGGATCGAAACGCAGCGCCTTGCATGAGTTGATGACCGCAAGGGCGTACTTTGTGCTTGGGCGCCCTGCGGACTTCCGCGTTGCGGTCCGCATGTCTGAATCTGATATTTTCCTGTGCGGGTCGCGCAAACCTGATGCACTATACACGGATGCCGCAACCGGCGAGATTGTGCTTGTTGAGGCGGATAGTGGCAATTACACCTCGGCTCAGATTCGCGACAAGGCTGCGCACTGGTGGGTACTCGGCCTGCTGCGCCAGATATGGGTTCAGCCTCTGGGCACTCGCGTGGCGAGAGTCCCGGATGTGGCCGGCGTCAGGCTTCTGAAACTGTGATGCGCGACACACTTGCCGACAAGGTACGCACGCGCCGCACGACAGTGACTGGTGAAGACGCGACAGCGCAAGGATCGCAGGCGTGCATCACGGCAACGCAGCCGCGCGCGGCAACGATACCCGGCGACCTGTCAGACAGCATTGGTAGGATAATCGCAGCGTTGCGGATCGATATCCTCAATCGGCACGCCAACCCCATTGCCGGCGCGAAATCGCTCGCAGCGCTGCAAGAAGCGGGTATGAGTAATCGTGATATCGCCGCAGCCTTGCAGGTCAGCACTTCCTGGATTTCAAAGCGCCTCGGATTGCTCAAAGCACCGCCGGCAGTGCGGGATCTTATCGAAAGCGGTGAGCTTTCCGAGAATGACTACTACCGCCATCGGCGCAGTCTCGCCGGCAAGACGTTTTTGCGTCGCTACCAGAGAGTCCCGACGATCACTATTTCCTTCGAAACGGGCTGTGTATTGGCAGAACTTCTGCAGTTTCTGGCGAAACGTCACAATGCAAGTCCGATCCGCCTGGATGCAAAACCGACCAGGAAGGAAATTATCGAAATTCTCAATCATCGTGCTTCAGACATACGGCGGTACATTGGATAATGCCGCGCCGGCCGCCACAGATTAGGCGTCTGTGCCATGAGATTCTGCAGAATCTGGGGCGAGTCGATTTCGCCACACGTGGACAACTCGCGTATTGGTGCAAAGTGCAGCGACCCACGATATCCCGCGCAGCAGCGCAGCTGTTCGAGCTGGGTCTGGTGGAGACAAACTGGCAGACCCGCCCGGCCATCTGGTATCTCAGTCAGGCCGGTGCCGCGATGATCAACATTGTTCTGCCTGCCGGTCGGCGCCGGCTTTCCTGGAGCGTCATGTCGCATGCCTGCCATCGTAACGCAGTGGAAATAGCGCTGCACGATCGCCACGGAGAATTCCGGTTCTTGCCGCGCCGGGCCTTGCTAAAACAGGGGTTCAATCCGGCTCACGGCGAGCACGCGGGCATCGACGCCACCGGAAAGTCATGGTTTGTGCTTGTTGACGATTATCTGATGAATAGCAGGCGCATCGCCCGCGCCTGGCGCCGACGGCATACGCCGGAACCGAAATATTGGCCGGATATGACCGGGCGGGCGTGGTGCGAGGTAATGCATTGCTACATCGTAGCCTGCACCGACCCGATTCAGGCAGCGACACATCGTGTCTGGCTCTCCGATTGCGACATACCGGCGGATGTCATCGATATTCCGGCACTTTGGCCATTATGAGAATAATTGCACTTATCATGCTTTCAGTGCTGATGGCGGATCTGGCTGCTGCGGCGCTTTTCTTTCACGCATGGCAGCCGGCGGCGATAGACGCAATGATTCTGGCTGCCTTGGTCCTTGGCATGAAACGCGCAGCAATGAAAATTGCGCGCGCTTCATGCGGCGCATGGATTCTCGGCACGGGTGTGGAAATCAGCGATCCCGACCACCCGGTACATGTTCCGGTCCCGTTTGTGACGCATGATGTTCTTAATCTCGGATTGCTTGTGATCGGGTCGCCAGGCGCCGGGAAGAGCGATTCGGTCATGCTCGGGCATATCCGGGCCCTGCGGGACAGGCCGGCAGGCGGCGGCTGGGCTTTTTTTGACGGCAAGGGGGATGTTGACACCTACAAAAAATGCGCTGGAATGGGGTGCGTCCCAGACCACTTCTTCTCAAGTGAGCTGCCGGGCTCGGAGACGGTCAATCTGTTCGAAGGAAAATCGCATGACGTGATTGACCGTCTGTCGAAGATCCTGATTGGAAGTACCACCAGCACATCGTATTACATGGATGAACAGCGCGCGGTGCTTGCGCGCATTGTGCCTTTGCTGCGGCAGATTCCGGTGGCGACTAATCTGCGCGATCTCTATGTGACGCTGTGCATGAAGGATGCGGGAAACGAAGTCATGCGTCGCGCCCGGGATGCTGACCTCGATCCTGCGCAGATTATGCTCGCATGCCAGTGGCTCGAGCAGCCCTTTGCAATGCGCGTCAGGAACATTGCCGGACTGCTCAATCGGCTGTTTATTCTGATATCAGGGCCGTATGCCGACAGGCTCAATGCCTGTGAGCCTGACATCTGTATCGCGGATGTCGTGCGGCGCGGTGAATCAGTCTATTTTCATCTGCCGCTGACAGATTTTGCGCGCGATGTGGTCATTGCGATTATCGAGACTTTCGGCGTGGAGACCCGCAACAGGCAGCTGAATCCGGCCCCGGACATGACTGGATACCCGCTTTTATTCGATGATTGGGGTGCCTTTTTCCACGAGGGCTTCGGCCCGTTCAGCGCGCGTTGCCGGTCGGCCCGGATGCCGTTGTCTTTCGGATTCCAGTCGCATGCGCAGTTGCGTGCCGTGAGCCCCGCCTACGCGGATGAACTCGATGACACAATTGCAACCAAGATTATCATGCGTGTACAGGGAGAAGCTACGGCGCAATACGCAACCCGAATCATGGGTAAAAGCGATGTCATCGAAGTCGCGACGCGCCATGCAACAGGTCACGCCGAATCGAGTTTTCATTATATGCGGCGCTACCGTATTGATGAACGCGCTCTGCGTGAGCTTCAGCGTGGCGAAGCCTATGTGTCAACCCTTCTGGAAAAGGATGGCCGGACCACAAACCCGCTGTGGCGGGTGCGATTCCGGCTGCCGGACTTTGGATCATGGCCGCTCGTGCCAATGCCGAAGGCGCGCGTGCATGCGGAAGGGGCTGGCCTCGGCTTGTGGGGTCGGTACATGAATCCCGAGGCGCTTTCCGAAATCCACCGGTCGGTCGAGCGCGCGCAGCGCGATGCGCGCGCCATTGCCGCGGCGCATAATGCGCAGTCTCGCGCCGATGCGCGTGTCGCCATGACTGCCAATCCGGGTGTTCGGACGGACATTTAGATCATGATCACATGGATCGCATTCTGGCCTTTCCTGGCATTGCCGTCTCTTCTGATGATCGGGATTGGCAGTCTTGTCAGCGTGACGGTTTATGGCCGATTGATGGGCGGAATGATCGTCAGGCATTGGTGCATCGAGCATTTGGTGATGTTGTGGCTGCCTGCGCACGCCGGCGCGCGGCTCGCAGTCTGGGTCAATGAGGCGAAGTCCGTACACGAATGGATTCTGTATATTGCAATAACACTCAACGTAAATGCTGTGCTGTTGCCGGCACTTTACATTTTCGGGGAAGGCATCGTGCGATTCCACGGCTGGCGTGTGCGCAAGGACCTGGATCTCAAACGCAACTCGCTAAAAGCGCGCTAATCCGCTTGAAGCCTGACCGCGGCAATGAAAATGCCTGCTGGAACGAAGTCTGAGGCAAAAGGGCAGTCCGGTGAATTGACGGTCATGCGGGGATTGCCGGCTTTTCCAGCATGCGTCTGGCAGCATCAATGACTACGAACGAGGGTAGATTCTGGAGGCAGTCGCTGTAGCTTCGAATATGGCGTTCGCAGCCTTCGTTCATGCAGGGCACGCACTCACCTGACCCCTGCACCAGAAGAACATTGGCAACTCGTTGGGTACCGCGCATCGAGTAGGGATTACCCGGCTTGCGATATAGCGCCGGCCAGGGACCCCATTTGACCGGATTCGAAGGTCCATAAAGACCCACGGTCGGGATGCCGAGCGCTGCTGCAATATGGGTGAGGGCCGTGTCAGGCCCGACATAAATCTGTGCCCGGCTGGCAAGGCATGCGACCTGTCCAAGACTCCACTTTCCGTCAAGGTTTACAGTATCGGCCGGCAGATCCGCTGCCAGTGCCGCGACGTAGGCCCGCTCCTCGGCATCGGCGCTGCAGGAAAGAACAATGCGCAGATCCTGTTCGCGCAGCCAGCGGGCAAGATCGGCCCAGCCCTGCCGGGTCCACATCTTGTAGTTGAACTTTGGAAAAACATGAAGCAGCGCGAAGGCGCGCTGCCGGCTGTCGAAAGGCAGTCTGGCATCGACTGATTTTTCATCTTCGGCGGTCCATGCTACGACAACTTCCGGGCAGCGGGGAATCTCGAGAAGATCGGCGAGCGCCAGATTCATCAATACCGTATGGGTATTGATATTGTCGAATGCGGCAGAGTGTGTCAGCAGTCGCACCTTCCACTGCTCTTTCTTGCGTGCAGGGCGCAGCCCTACCCGTTTTCTGCCGGCTACCCAGGCGTACAGAATCGGCCGGTCTCCGGTCTGCGTAGTCAGCGCTAGATCGTACTTCCGGAACAGTCTCAGCAGAAAGCGCAGATGATTCCAGAATCTGCGCCGTACAGCAACCGTGAGGATCCCGTCGAGATCAGAGTTGCCTTGCAGAATTCCCTCGGTATTCTCGAAGACCAGTGCGTCGATGCGTGCTTCCGGCCATGCACGTCGTAACGAACGAATCAGCGGTGTCGTGAGCAGTACATCGCCGATGCGCTGGGTGACGATCACAAGAATGCTTTTAGGTGACTGCGCCATGCCCGTTATGGCTTTGATCCGGGGAGATTGCTGCGCGATTTCCCCGATACGGATTGCTGCAGTTCAAGCGCCTTGGCGTATTTCATGAACGAACCCAGTGCGGTAGTGAGGGCAATGCCGGCACCCTCGCTGCCGTCGAGAAATCCCAGCCGCAGAACATAGCCTTTGAAAAAGGCGGCAATGGCATGCAGCAGAGGTTCTGTGCGCCCAACGCTGCGTCCGCGCCGCACCAGCGCCTGGGCATTGAGATCCGAGTAATGATCGAGCTTTGCCAGCATGGCCTTGTAGTCTTCGAAGGAATAGTGAGCGATCGGGGCATTGAGCCGGTGCACCGGACCCTCGGCAAGCCAGCGCTCGTGCACGGCATCATTTGAAAATCGTCCGCGCCGCCGGTCAACCAGACGCAGCACAGTGTCGTTTCCCCAGTCGCCGAAGCGGATTCGCTTCTCATGGAAATAATTGTAGCGCGGCAGGAGAAAGCCGGCCGGCTTGTTGGGGCAGGCAAGGGCCTGCGCGATCGCCTCGATTGCACGCGGCGACAAGATTTCATCGGCATCGAGAATCAATACCCAGTCGTGGCGGGCCTGCTCAACGGCGAATTGCTTTTGCGGCCCGAAGCCGGGCCACGCGCGCGACTGGATGCGCGCACCAAATCGACCGGCAATGGCTAGCGTATCGTCCGTGCTGCCGGAATCCACAACCACTATGTCTTGGGTGAGATGCGCCACACTTGCCAGGCTTTCGGCGAAGCGGCGTGCCGCGTTGCAGGTGATGTAGGCAACGCTTATATCTGGCATGGCGGCGGATTCGGTTTCCGATGGCTGAATGGGAGTCAAGCTTAAACCAATTCGGGAGATTTTTCGCGCGGGCACTTGTCCGGCAGACCCCAGCCCCGGGGACGGCCAAGGCAATGCCACAGGGTGATGCGCCAATAGCCGAGCGTGCGTGCGCGCTGGCGGGACAGCAGGCACAGTGTCACAGCGCAGGCAAGCGTGTTGAAAGCCGCATTCAGGATCGCCTTGAGGGGGAGGAGGGCGGAGACCGCGAGATAGGCGAAGCGGCCATGGGTCTTGCGAAAGAAAAGCAGCTTCGAACGCTGAAACTCGATGCGCGACGCGCTTCGAAAGCGCTTGGCTGTGTGTCCCTGCGCGTGCAGCGCACGCGCCGCAGGTACGTGGTAGACCTGGTAACCGCGGCCCCGTGCCCGCAAACACCACTCGGTTTCCTCAAGAAAGAAAAAATAATCCTCATCGAGCTTTCCAACCCCTTCAATTGCAGAGCGGCGCACCGCCAGGCAGGCTCCAATTACGCTTTCTACCGGAACTGCCGTGGTCAGCTGTGCCTTGCCAGGTAATCCGGATGGATCCAGCAAGCGGAGCAGGAATTTAGGCAGGAACTCACCTTTGAGGTTCGGGATTGGCGCGATCGCGTTTTGCGGACGCCCGTCGGGATAATGCAGCTGACCGCCGGCGATAAAAAGTTCCGGAATCCGGTCAAAGGTATCGGCAAATGCGCACAGACTGCCGGTTTCAAGCTGCGCATCGTTATTGAGCAGCAGCACAAAATCCGCGGAAGACCGCTCCAGCCCCTGATTGACGGCGCGTGCGAATCCGGCATTGCAGGGATTGCGGATGAGCTCCAGGCCCGGTGCCTCCTGTTCCGCCAGCGCCAGAGACCCGTCACGGCTGCCGTTATCGACGACGATGAGCTGTGCTGCCGGTACGCCCTGTTTCAGTGCTGAGCGCAGGCACTCGGCAAGCATTCCGCCGCCGTTGTAATTGACGATAATGACAGAAAAGCGCCGCGCGCAATCAGGGCTGGTCATGGTTTGGACTTTCATGGATGCCGCGCATGGCGGTGTGCATAGTGCCTGTCAAAAAATGCCTTCCAATCCCTGCTTGGGATTCGATGCAAACTAATGCAGGGACCGTCGCGGACCGCCAAACCGGAGTCACTTTTCAGCTGCGCCTTTGTTATTGGTTCAATTAATGATTTTACCTTGCAAGCCTGGCTATGGCGAGGCTGGCTCATGGCATCGGCCGCTTGCGGAAATGGGACTGAGCAGGGCCAAGACCGGCGCCAGATTGAATTCCGCGTGGCCAGAAAAACCGGATTCGGCGATTGTTTGTCCGCCAGCCAGTGGAGACCCCATTTCAGGAAACGGGACCTGACGCACCGGCCTTAAGGCTGCTAGCCGAAGGCGAAGCGGTACTCGGGTTTCTGCAACAGACACACCGGGCTCATTGTTATCACCGGCCGGCGACTGCTTTTTCTCAAGAAAGGATTTCTCCGGCCCGTTAAGCAGACCGCGATTGACCTCGACAAGGTCAACACCATGAAAGGGAAAAGTGGGCGGTTTTCGGCATCATCCGGATCCAAAATAGTGCGGAAAAGTGGGTGATCCGCAACGTCTGGAACGCCGGTATCAGGGCTTCACCGTCACGGTGTGCGGAGTAGTACGAAGCGGCACGCGCGAAGTATCCCTAACGCTGGAGCAGTCGCATTCGCAATTGGCCAAGGCGACAAGAGGTCTCGTTGAACTGCCCTGCCGAGGAGAGCATGCTGTGGCCGGCAGCTTGAATGGACGCAACAACTTCCTTGATAGCCGCCGGCATCAATGTGTACACATACCTGATTGACGTCCTGCAGCGCGTGAGTCTGCGCCCAGCGAAAGACGTCATCAATTGCACGCCCCGCGTGTGGAAGACGAAGTTTGCCCACGATGCCATGAGATCAGACATCGCGCTCGCGGATTAATAACCATCTCGATAGGTTACCTTTGGCTGTTGTTCAGCACTGGTTAAAACACGAGCCATTTTGCCTGTCGCGCGCAATCGTCGCCAGTGAATCGTTTTAATTGAGCCGCGATAGACTGACTATTCTTGGAAAAGGAGAGCTGCGCCGATGCTGACTGCAACAGCCAGCTCTTGATCTCCCTCCCAACTCAAGTTTGGTTGCAACGTCCGCGGCGCGGGCCCGAATTCGCAGAATGGCTGTCGGCGAATAATGACACACGCTGCGGCGCTGTACGCCTGATTTCAGCTACCCCTTCGTCCGCGATAGCCAAATAGCAGGAAGGCAACGACGATGGCGGCAATGATCAGTCCGATAGGGCCAATTCCCCAGCCTACGCCCATTCCCCAATACAACCCGCCGCCGCCGCCAAACAGCAACAAAAGCACAATCAAGATAATGATCACATCCATTTTTTCTCTCCTACAAGCAGGGCTTGTTAAAACTCCACATTGGAGCTGACTGATCTATACCCATCGAGCACAGATCGCTGCGTGGAAGTCACTGGCGCCGGGCAATCGTAAGGTTATTGTGAACCGCCCTGACATATTTGACATTCGTCGCTAGTTTCGTAGCACGGTCGGATTCACGCTTGCTGTTGACGGTACCGGTCAGGTCGACGACACCATGATCAGTGCGGACACTGATGTCACGGCCCTTGACCCATTTGTCATCGGCGAACGCTGCTTTGACCTTAGTAGTGATGCCCGCATCGTCAAGATACTGCCCGGTGGTGTCCGTCGATGTGTCAGCTGCGTAAGCGCCAACTGGGCCCAACAACACTCCCAACATAAGAAATGTACCAGCGAATTTGATGTTCATAATTTCTCCTTACAGTTTGTTCCTGCCGAATAGATAACGGACGAATCAATTCGCCCGTTCCGCATTGTTTTTCAAGACTTCTTTACCGTCTGGGCGATATCCTCTTTAATGTCAGCCGCCGATGCCTGAATCGTGCCGACGTTTCTCGGGATATTACCTTTCACTCCAAGATCCTTGTTACCCGCGACCTTGCCAACTACTTCCTTCGCTTTGCCTTGAACTTCGTCGGACCGCCCTTTAACCTGGCCTTTGTTGATACTCATAATTTGCTTCTTAGAAAGCCGGCCGATCCAAGTCGACGCGCTTCGATTGCCACGTGTTAGAACCCTAGTTCATTATATTTGACAGGTCTGTTCGCCGACGTTCATATGCGGAACGTCAATGGCTGCGAAGCAATGAAGATCCCATAAAAACAGACCATTTCGATGCTGAGTGACGTCTATTATTGGCGGCAAGTCTCGATACGGCTGCAAGCCGACTCGCGTGGTCGTTGGCAGGATGGGGTAAGTCCGATGTGTGCGCCAGGCAGCCAATAACTTACAGGCCGTTCCTCGGAAACTCGTTGCAGCCTGGTTTCTGGAAAGCGGTACGCATGGAAATGGCAACGGCCACGCAAGCGTTTCGCAGGAGCGCATGCATTGATACATGTTTGCGCCAGTGTCATAGTGTCAGATGTAAGTAATCCTGTTATTGAAAGCAGACGGTAAACTTCCTGTAGCGGCCCAGGCTGATCAGGCGCTGTACCGGGCCACGCAGGAAGGCCGAAATCGAGCCTGCGTGACGGGCGTAAAAGATGCGATCACAGCACAAGCACCAGACCACAATTCAACATCACTACATCGCGCGCAATTCCGATCGCCCTGTGTTCATGATGGTGGCTGCACATGTCATGATCGGCGAGTTACTGCGGATTGATACCGACCGGGTTACGGTACTGTCACTGCTTATTTACTGCCGGGTGCGCGTGCAGGCCTGAGCGCGAATCGGTGCGAAGTTCAGCGTGGCATGCGGTAGCCGCCAGGTACGCCATGGGGCGACAGCGTGAGTTGCCACAGTTGGCTGCGGCGCGTGCGAAACACTTGCGGCAACAATCCAGAGCCTGATCACGACCTGCAAGCTCATCGACATCGATGTCTACACTTACCTGGTCGATGTGCTGCAGCGCGTGAGCCAGCATCCGGCGAAAGACGTCATCGAACTTACGCCGCGTGCGTGGAAGACGAAGTTCGCCCACGCTCCCATGAGATGAGACATCGCGCTCGCGGATCAATAACGGTCTGGTTCGGACGGTTACGTGTATCCAGCAGGAAGTGAAGTCGTATTCGTAGGTGAATCGCTCGTATAGTCGAAAACCGACGTCGGCAAGCCGCAGGAGCGCAGAGCCGCCCCCCTGCGTCAACCCATTTACCGCGAATGCTGAAACGGTGAAGATGGTCATTCGCCGAGCCCATCGTCGCTTGGATGAACCCGTGCAATTCGGAAATCGTGCATTGCGCCGCCACCCGGATCCGGCGCCAGATCGGCGGCCTGATGCCGCGAAGATGGATGCGCAGTTGGTAAACCTGGGGTGGCGACGGCGAATTCCTGTCCATCGATCCAGGCTAACATCGTCGGGTTCGCGCCGGGCCGATCAGCCAAGCCAGCCCCCCGGATTGGCGCGGTCTCCGCCACGGGAGACCCCTCTTTATTGGGCTCTTCCGCTGCGAGCCATGGATGTGCGAAGCACCGAGGCGAGTAGACCGCGGTAGGCGCGCCTCGACGGGCGAAGCAGGAGAGGTATAGCGCCGTTAAGCCATATTGTGGGCGAGCGTCTGGTGCGCGCCGGAAGCGCGCACCGCTCGACCGCAGGGCGGCCGCGGCGTGCCGTAGCCGGAGGCGAAGGCACATAGTTGCGCCGGTTCTAACCGAGTGCGCGAGGGCGACTTGAATGTCCCGTCGCGCTTCACGAGGGCCGGCGCACAATCAAGAAAATCGTATGGATTCAGATCGCCGGAGATCCTGGAAATGGCTTTATTGCATGCATTGGGTAAACTTCCGGAACCGAGATTGGCCCACGAATTCTACTGCGGAGCCACTTAAAGAAGAAGTGCGAAGGCAGTCCCCGGAATAGTTCGCTCTCATGCCGGGGGTCCATGCCAGCTTTCTTAGCAAGACTGGTATCACTATTACCCTGATCGCTCAAGCGCCCTTTGATCCGGTTCACAGGCCTGCTGCTTCTCCAATGTCTGCCGCAATCCCGGGCGATTGTTTTTGCCAGAAGATGTCAACGTTATGGGCGTTCAGGCGTTAATGACACAATGAAATATAACAATCAACCAGGTTAATTATTCAAAAATCATGAAAAATATTACAATGCGTATCGCGAATTCTCTGGGTGGACGAGCGCTCAAATATTCAGCGGCGCTTTTCCTTGTCACGCTACCTTTGCAGGCAAGCGCCCTTGATTTCACACCGAATTCTGCGCGCCTGTTATCGGATCCGGCCTACCTGCCGCAACAGGGCCAGGTTTTCGGCTCTACAGGCTACACCCACGCCAGAACCACCGGGGAAGTTGACAACTATCTGGGAGCACCGAACCGTTCGTTTACTGTAACGTCGAATTCGCTGGCGCAGGATCTTGCTTACGGAATTACGGATGATTTGACCGTGCGGATTGACGAAACATACGCAAGGAACGGCACACAAAACGATTTCACTTCCGGCACTAGCACTACAACGAATGCCAACGGTTTCGGCGATCCTGCCTTCGGCCTGACATGGCGCATGCTCGATCAAAAGGTACATCCAGTGAGCTGGGATCTTATCGGCACATATTCGCCGAATCTGATGGACGCAAAAAGTGCCTCGCCGACCCAGGATGGCACTATAGCGCGCGGCGGAGAGGCAGCAACTCTGGGAACAGCCATAAGCTATGAAACGACGGATTTCACTGTCTACGCGCACGGGGATGTCACGTTCCTGGGTCAGAGGGATATTCTCAATGCCAACAATACGACCACAACCTATCAATCCCGCCGGGAATACAGCTTCGGGCTGAATACACAGACGCGTCTTAACAGAATTCTTGCAGTCGATGCCGGTATGACGGAGACATTGCAAAATAGCGCGAACGGTACGAATGACACCAGTCTCATAACATTCATCAACAAGCCCGGTGACGTCACCATCTTCAGTGCTGCTCTGGTATACCAGATAATGCCGAACAGATTGACAGCAACGCTGGCCTATAATCATGATGAGTATTCAAACAGCAGTACCCAATATCCGGTACTGCCGGCCTCCGATACGACGACTCGAAACGAAAGCGCCAATGTAATTGGAGCAAGGCTGCAGTACCTGTTCAGGTAGCGGAACGCGCAGCGCTGGGGTCCTCATGAAATTCCGGGCTGACAGTGTCGGTATCTTCGGCACAGCCTGAAGGTAACGACCCGCGGACTGCCCGTCCTGCAGTGTGTTTCCTGAAATGGGAGATTCGCTTGCCGCGGTGCGTTGGCGTCTATCGGGTACGCTCACCGCAAACGCTAAAGACATGAAACGACTGATGGTGAGTCTTGTTGCGACCGTGATGCTTTCTTGGACAGGGCTCAGCATATCATTTGGCGAGCCTGTGTCCGGTCGGGAAGCAGGGGCGGGCGTAAACCCGCGTTCGTATGCGGAGAACCCGAATCCCGATGAACCGCAATTCAAGGCGCCGCCGCCAGGATGGCCGTGGCGCGGCATGTGGATTGCCGGAAACAATTTTCCATGGAGACATCCGCTGCCATTGACCGTAAGCGGAGCGGCAAGACAGGATGCCATTGACCATCATCTGCAGGGCGATGAAGTGACGGCCACTGACATCGCCCATCTGGCAGCGCTTGGAGTGAACTCCGTTGCCATCAGCGTAGATGTTCGATCGATGCTCGCAGTCGCCAATGTTGCCACCCGGAATACATCTCCGTTGCATAATTTGACCGTTGATCAGGCGCTTGTCGTGAAAATGCGCTGGCTCGACACGATTCTCGACGCATGCCGGAAAAACGGTGTCGTCGCCATCCTGACCGGGAGCCAGTTCCCGATGGATCCCCATCTTGGTTTGACCCAGATATCGCCTGAGTACTGGGGGAGGCCGGCGTTGCAGGCCGACACGGTGAGGCGAATCGGCGAATTTGCGAAACATTTTTCCAATCGCGGCCGTGAGCTTGGCGCCTATGATTTCCTGACGGAACCTCTGGTTAACGGGGCCACGCCGACAGACGCAATCCTGTTTAACGGAAAAACCGTTCCGGCCGGCACGAAACTCTTTGGCACACCGCGCCAGTGGCCGGCCCTGCAGGAGGCAATCATCAGGATAATCAGGAAATATGATCACAGACACTACATCATCATCAAGCCCGGTTACGGCGGTGAACCCGGCGCTTATGCCGGATTCACGGCACCGGACCACAATGGTCTGATTTATTCGGCGCACATGTATGACCCGCACTATTTTACGCACAACGGCATTTACACGCCGCTGATCCGGAACAGCTATCCGAGCCCGTTGGACCCGAATCTGACCCGCGCCGGACTTGAGAAGTTTCTGAAGCCGTTTTTCGAATGGACGCGTGCCAACCACGCCTATGCCTATGTCGGCGAATTCAGCTCGAACAGGTGGTCAAAAGGCGGTGATCAGTATGTCGCGGACCTGATCGGCATCTTCGATGCGCATAACGCAGGATGGGAATATGTCGGTGCAGGCGGGTGGAACGGCTGGGACCCATCCTATAACAGCGTTTTCCAGCCCGATGCCCTGCAGCACAACGATTTGACGTACTGGGTCGGAATCAACACGCCCAGATGGCGCATTCTGATTGATGCCTACCGACAGAATCTGCGTCGGGCAAGATCATATACCGGCTTTTGAACTCCTCCTGGAATTCTCTGCGCGGTCTTCCGCGTGCCCGGCAGACTGCCCCGCACCGTTCGTGGTGCTGCATTCTTCGGGTGTTGCGCTTTTTCAGCCGGAGCGCACAGTAACAAACTTCAGCATGTCAGTCAGCATACCCCACACTCGCGACGGGGGAATCGTCTCGTAGCAGGCCGGTTTGACTTGCGCGCTGCCGTGATAATTGCATCGGCGCCGCAAGCATGGAGAGCAGGCGAAATCGGCGCATGCGTGCTGCTGCTCCCGACCGAGAGTACCCGTGAGGCCCGGGTTGGTGGCTCCGTATATGGTTACCGCCGGTACCGACAGGGCGGCAGCGCAGTGTGCGAGCCCGGTGTCTACCCCGATCACACCGCGTGCGCCGGACAGGACGCCGGCGATCTGTGTTAGATTCATGCGCGGCAGGATTTCCGCATTGACGTACCCTGCGGCGATCCGGTGTGCACGCTGAGTTTCTTCAGGATTCCCGGCCGGCAGAAGGATATCGAGTCCCGCATGCTGCGCGCGCTTCACGAGTTCGCGCCAGTATTCCTCGGGCCATTGCTTGGTACGCCACGCGGTCCCGTGCAGGAAAACAAGATAGTCATTGCGCCCATGCCGGGAATCGGCGGCAATTGGTGATATTCCGTAATCGAGCGGCGCGTCAGTCAGTTTGTAGTCCAGTGCCGCCGCGAACAGCTGACGCAATCGATTGACCGCGTGCCCTTGCTTCGCAATTGCGTGACGGTGCTGATAGAACAGGGCGGCGAGCGGCTCGCGCGCGGAGTCCCTGTCGAGACCGTGACGTTCGCCGCGCGCGCAGGCGGCAAGTACCGCACTTTTCAGCAACCCCTGGGCATCGATGATTCTGTCGTACCGGTCGGCGCGCAGCGCATGCAGCATGTGCACGGATTCGGCAAAGTGTGCCGATGTAAGGAGTCCCCGGCGCCAGCGCCGCATGGCAACGGGGATGACACGGCTGACCGCAGGGTGCCAGGCCGGGATTTCGGCAAAGGATTCCTCTACCAGCCAGTGAAAGCTTGCACCTGGCAGGGCGCGCGCGGCATCAGTCACGGCCGGCAGCGTGTGCAGCACATCTCCCATCGACGAGGTTTTGACGATCAGGACTTTCATGGCCAGGGATCCATGCCCGCGAGTACCGTTTCAGGAGTGAGCTGGCGCAGGCAATTGGTATGTCCAAGCGGACAGACGCGCTTGAAGCAAGGGCTGCACGCCAGGTCAAGATAAAGTATTTTCGCGCTATCGCTTAACGGGGGAGTAAATCCGGGATCGGATGAGCCGTAAATCGCAATGAGCCTGCGTCCGAGACTTGCGGCAACGTGCATCAGACCGGAATCATTGCTTACGACGGTCGTGGCGAGAGACAGGAGATCGATTGCCTCGCCAAGCGTGGTGCGACCGGCGAGATCGACACAGTCTGTTCCGGCCAGGGCGCAAACCTTCGAGGTAACCGGCCGATCGCGGTCAGATCCGAACAACCATACCTGCCAGCCGCGTGCGGTGCAGGCTTGCGCGATCTGCGCGAAATATTTCGGCGGCCAGCGCTTCGCCGGGCCGTATTCGGCCCCTGGACACAATGCAAGTACCGGGCGGCCGCCATGATCAAGCTTGAGACGCGCCAGGGCGGCGCTGATTCCGTTTTGCGATATTGTCAGCGATGGCTGCGGTATCTTGATCCCGACAGCCTCGGAGCGGCTCAGGCCGAGCGCCAGAAAGCGCTGGACCGTCATGGGCAGTCTTTTTTTGTCGAGTTTGCGCGCATCGTTAAGCAGGCCGAAACGCAGTTCACCGATATAACCCGTGCGCATTGGTATGCCGGCCCAGAACGGTACCAGAGCCGATTTGAGGGAATTGGGAAGTACGATGGCCTGATCGTAGCCTTTGTTGCGCAGGCTGCGGCCCAGTTGATAGCGCGGTTTCAGGTGCAGCTGGCCATGTCCGGCCGGCACGACAAGCGCAGCGTTCACCTCCGGCATGCGCGCGAGAAGCGGCTCGCTCCAGGCGGGCGCCAGAACATCGATGCGGGTGTCCGGGGCGCGCTGCTTGAGCAGCTTGAACAGGCTCTGGGCCATGACCATGTCGCCGACCCAGGACGGACCCACGACAAGGACCGAAAGGCCTGGAGGGCTCACGTGGCCGGATCGGGCAGAGCGAATCGGAACGCGATCAAGGCGTTTTTTTCCGTGCAGGAGATTTCCACATGTGCCGCATTATAGCACCGCCGTACTTTTGAGCGGATAGAGCTCCTGACTCACCCGGCAGGCGTGATGCCTGGGCAGGTCGATACGGTGAGTCCATTGTGATGGTGCATTGTCCCGTTCGCCTGAGCGCGGAAAATCCTTTAGGGAAATCCTGCTACCCACGCCGCCGGCCGCGGTGAATACGGTCGGGGTGTGAGAATGATGGCTTTCCTGCCTTGCGGAGGTTACGTACCGAAGCGCGCTATAGTGCGAGCGGGAGGGCTGACTGGAGCGCGTTGCTGTCTACATTCATTCATTGTGGTTTTCATGCCGATTTCCGTGTTTTTCATTTAGAATGGGGGAGTGTTTTGGCTGGCAGGAGCAGACCAACCGCACCCGGTTTATCCGTTAAGCGCCTGCACAGTGAGGAAGAAACAACATTAAAGAGATATTGTAACATGTTGTTTTAGATACATAACGATTCACAAAGGTACGACTGCGGAATTGCATCAACCATGGATTTTCTTCCCGTTTTTCTGAAAGTGCACGATCAGCGTTGCCTTGTCGTGGGCGGCGGTGAGGTGGCGGCGCGCAAGACTGGCCTGCTTTTGCAGGCCGGTGCCCATGTTGTGGTTGTGGCGCCAAAGCTGAGTCATACGCTCGCGGAACTGGTTGCCGACGGAAAGGTGGAACACCGCGGCGGGGAATTTCGGGCAGAGGATGTCAAAGGCGCGACCATTGTTATTGCCGCGACGAATGATGAATCGGTCAACATCGCGGTCGCGCAGGCAGCGCGCGCCGCCAATATCCCGGTCAATGTCGTCGATCGGCCGGCCCTGTGCTCGTTCGTCGTCCCGTCCATCGTAGATCGCTCGCCACTTGTTCTGGCAGTGTCTACCGGTGGTACATCCCCGGTTCTGGCACGCCTCGTGCGCGCGCGCCTGGAATCGCTCATTCCGGCATCCTATGGGCGTCTTGCGGGGATACTCGGGGAGTTCCGCGACCGGGTCAAGGAACGCTTTAAGCGCGTAGCGGACCGGCGGATTTTCTGGGAAAAGATCGTGCAGGGATCTGTTGCGGAGATGGTCTATGCCGGACAGGATGAGGCCGCGCGGATATCGCTTCAGCAGGCCCTGGACCGCGAAAGCGGCGAACCTGCGCGCGGCGAAGTCTATCTGATCGGCGGCGGACCGGGTGATCCGGATCTGCTTACTTTCCGCGCATTACGCCTTATGCAGCAGGCCGACGTCGTCGTCTACGACCGCCTGGTCACGCCGGCTGTGCTGGAACTGGCGCGGCGCGATGCCGAGCGTATATATGCCGGAAAGGAACGCGATAATCACGCCATTCCGCAGGGCGACATCAATCTGCTGCTGGTGCGCCTGGCAAAGGAAGGCAAACGCGTTGCACGCCTTAAGGGTGGGGATCCCTTCATATTCGGGCGCGGCGGAGAGGAAATCGAGACTCTGATGGCAGAGGGTATCGAGTTCCAGGTGGTGCCGGGCATTACTGCCGCCGCCGGCTGTGCTTCCTATGCCGGAATCCCGCTTACCCACCGGGACTACTCACAATCGGTCGTTTTTGTAACCGGACATCTCCAAGACGGCAGCGTCAACCTCAACTGGAAAGCGCTGGCGCAGCCACGCCAGACGATTGTCTTCTATATGGGTCTGCACGGTATCGACATTCTGTGTCGCGAACTGGTCACCCATGGACTTCCCGCTTCCATGCCTGCTGCGCTGATTGAGCAGGGGACAACTCCAAAGCAGCATGTCTATGTCGGCACGCTTGACTCTCTGCCTGATATCGTCAGGCGCAGCGACATTCATGCGCCGACATTGATCATCGTGGGAGAGGTTGTGCGTCTGCACGAAAAACTTGCATGGTTCAAGCCGCAGGCTGCCGGTCAGGGCGTGTTCTAGCAGGATTGCCTGTGCAACCCGGTCAAACTGTGCGCTTGCTTCCGACCTTGGGTTCGCGCGCCAGGTTGTGTTCCACCGCCATGACTGCCGCCTCCACGCGTGAGCGCACACCGAGCTTGCGGAGAATCGATTTTACATGCAGTTTTACCGTCCCATCGGTGATTTCCAGAACGCGCGCGATCGCCTTGTTGCTCTGACCTTCGGCCAGATGCCGCAGAATTTCCTGTTCGCGCGGAGTCAGGTCAGACAAGGGAGTTGCCGGGGAAGGGGTATTCTTCTGCTGTCCCTGCACCAGGCGTGTCAGCGATCCGATGAGCTCCTTGGCCACGACATTGTCGCCGCGCATGGCATCCTGCAGGGCCGGAACCAGGTCTTCCGGATCCATGTCTTTCAGCAGATATCCCTGAGCGCCTCCGCGCAGCGCTGTCTGCAGATCCGCTTCATCGCGGCTCATCGTCAGCATCAGGATTGGCACCTGGACACCGGCACTGCGCAGCCTGGCCAACACATCCAAGCCGCTCATGTCCGGCATTTTTACGTCGAGCAGCACAATATCCGGTGCAAGCTCCTGCGTCACCGCCAAGCCCTCCGCGCCGGTGCCGACCGAAGCGGCGATCTCGACTCCACGGCTCTGAAGCAGCTGTTCGAGTCCTTTGCGGACCAGGGCATGATCATCGATCAGGACGACGCGCAAGAACTTATCCCCCGGCAGCCTGCCGGCGCAGGCCTTTCGGGCTGATGCCGGCAAAGGTAAGGCAGATACGCGTACCTTCGCCCGGTTCGCTTTCAATGGTGAGCGTCCCCGGCAGTCGTTCTGCACGCTCATGCATGATCGACAGTCCAATGTGCTCGCCACGCTGGGAATTTGGTGCGGATACAATGCCGAGGCCGTCATCTTCGATGAGCAGCTGGTAACTGTCGCTTTCATCCGGGCGCAGCATGATGCGCGTGGTGCGCGCGTTGCTGTGCTTGCGAATGTTGGCGAGAGCCTCCTGGATAATGCGGAAAATCTGGATTTCCTGGGCGGGCGACAGCAGCAGTTCGCTGCATTCGTTGTGAAAGAATGCCGAGATTCCGGTTTCTTCCTTGAAGTGCACAACCATGTCGGCGATCGCCGGCACCAGACCGCGCTCGTCCATGCGTGAGCGGAAATTGGCGAGAAGTTCGCGCAGGCTTGCATGCGCCTCGACCAGCGCGATATGCAGTCGTCGTACCTCGCTTTCCGCGCTGACAATGTCCTTCCGGAACAGCATTTCGCCAAGCATTTTTATGTGGATGCGCATGCTCACCAGCGATTGCGCGAGCGAGTCATGGAGTTCATTGCCAATCATGTTGCGTTCTTCGATGATTGCCAGACGGCGCGCGTCGTTATCGAGGCGTGCCTTTTCAATGGCAAGACCCAGATGGTTGCTGATGCTGTCCAGCAGTTCACGGATGTCGTCGCCGAGACTGGTCACCGGCTGATCGATAAACAGGTTGTATACGCCGAGGATACGGTCCTGGTAGTGAATCGGCACGACGACAATCTCCCGGCATTCCGGATCGAGCAGATACTGCCCGAGCAATTGCGTGCACTGCCCGGTTCCGTGAATGACACGCATCTTGCCGTCACGTACCGACCAGCCGAAGTCACAGCGATCGAGTTCCGCGAGCAGATCTTTTTCGACGGCAAGCGGATCGAGACCGCGACAGGCGACAAGACGGGTCTGGCCGTTTTCGGTGAGCAGGCGCACCGTGGCGGCGCGCGCATGCACGAGGTCCGTGAATGTGTCGAGGAAGCCTGCGAGAAGTTCTTCCAGGCTGCGCGACTTGTTCAGGCTGGACGCGACATCGTAGAGAATCTCGAGTGAGCGGGTTTTTCGGCCGAGGCGCTCGGTCTGGGCCTGGACCTGGGCATCCATTTCGTGAGTCAGGAGCTGCAGTTCGTCACCGAGGCTGTTGATGTCCCTGGCCAGAGCGGCGAATTCGCCGGATTCCGGCACGGGTATGCGTGCCGACAGGTTGCCGCCGCGCATGCGCAATGCCCAGTTGCGAAGGTGCGCAAGCGGTTCAAGCAGCTGGCGATTCACCTGGTGCAGGAGAAGCGCAATCGCGAGGATACCGAGGCCGAGCAGGCACAGCTGGATGAGAAAGTGATTGGGTAGAAGACGCGGGGCAACAAGGACCAGATAGTCCACGCCGATATTGAGGCACAGCACGATGGCGACAAATGATACCGGGCCGATCAGCTGATGCGGGAGGCGGTGGTTTGACTTGCGCTGCCAGCCCTGTGCGGGCCGTATCAGCCACGGTGCCAGAGGCGTGCGCTTGCGCTGTGATCCGCCGGTCTCGAATGTGAATGCCATATCGTGCCCTTCGGGTGTTGCCGCCCCAGTCTGAGGTACGATGGCGTTGGTCAGGATCGCTTTACTGCGGCTACGCAGGCTGTCAGGGGGTCTGGCGCTACCAAGTAATGGATTACCTTATAGAAGGGCAGGAAAAATAGCAACAGCGGGCCGCTTTGCTGCCAGATAAGTGACCTGCCGCAAGGACCGGCTCTGGACTTGCTCGACGAGCGCAGAACGCCGCAATCATCCCGAAAAAGCGGCTATTTCAATGCGTAGATCCCGGGCTGGAATAGCGCCCTGCCGGATTTGGTGAGCGCAGATGTATAGGGTCCGATGGCGTTTTCGAGTTCCTCGGTCCAGGACGGGTGGCTGTAATTCATGTCAGTGAAAAACCAGAGGCCGCGCTCGGATTGGCAGGCTGCGGCCAGCATGTGAATCTGTTCGCCGGCTTCATTGCCGACAATGCATCCACCCAGAAGTTGTCCTGTTTCTTCATCATGAACCACCTCGATGAAGCCCTCAAAATCGTGTTTGGCGCGGGACTTGGCGGAAGCACCGAAGCTCGTGCGTGCGACATCGGGAGTAAATCCTGCCTCCTCAGCCCGGTCCTCGGTCAGGCCGACCGCGGCAATTTCCAGCGCAGAATCAATCACGATCGGGACCGTATGATAGTTGCGCGGAAAACGACTTGTGCCAAGCGCGTTGGCAACCGCAATCTTGGCGTCATGCAGCGCGGCGTTGGCAGTCATCGGCCCCGGCTTGACGTCACCTACCGCGTAGATTCCGGGCACGCTCGTTTCCAGGTATTCGTCGGTTTCGACAAAACCGTCTGCAGTGAGATCGATGCCGGTTTCCGCGAGCCCCATGTCAAGGCAGTGTGGCTTGCGGCCGATAGCCACAAGAACGCGTTCGTAGATGTCGCTGCTGTTGTCGGCGAATGTAATGTGCACGCCGTTATCGGTCAGCTTGCATGCTGTTACGGTCGTCTCCTTGCGCACTTCGACCCCGAGCCGGTCGAGCTTGCGCTCAAGCAGTCCGCTCGCGCGTGCCGGTATGCAGTCCTTGTTGAGCAGGCGATCGGAAACCTCGGCAATGGTCACACGTGAACCGAACTGACTCATCAAGTAGCCAAGCTCGCTGCCAATGGCGCCACCACCGACGCAAAGAACCGAAGCTGGCAGGGATTTGAGGTCCAGCATGAAGTGACTGGAATGGATGATATGCCTGCCGTCGGCCCGGCAGACGGGGTGTTCACGCGGTGCGGCACCGGTCGCAATGATGATCCTGTCAGCGTGCAGGGTTGCCGGCTGCGATCCGGCAGCGGCCGGAAATACCTGGACATCGCGCGGGCCGTTCAGCTTTGCCTGGCCGCTGTAAACGCGCACACCGAACCGGTTGAGCCACACCGGAAAATTTTCCGCAATTCCCCGTACCACGTCGTCCTTATGTGCGAGTGCCGCCGGAAAATCCCCGTGAATCTCGCCGCGCAAGCCGCGCCCGCGCAGCAGTTCAATGTCTTCGAGCAGGCTCGCAATGTAGAGCAGCGTCTTTTTGGGGATGCAGCCCTGGTTGAGACAGGTGCCACCGGGAGCGCTGCGCTCGATCAGGGCAACGCGTGCACCAAGCTGGGCCGCACCAAGCGCAGCCTTGTATCCCCCCGGACCGCTTCCGATGACGATGAGGTCAAGGCTGTCGGCTGCTTCGGACATCAGTCCTGCGCTTCCTGGCCCATGCCCGGCTGTTGATGACTGGCGTCGTTCGGGTTCATGAAGATAAAGCAGAAATTGCCGGCATTGATTTCAACGAAATCGAGCGTCGCACCTTCCAGAAGATCTGCGCACTGGGGCGAAATCAGCAGAGTAATTCCTTCCGAACTGACGACATGGTCGCCTTCGCTGTGATCGTCAAATCCCATGCCGTACTCGATGGTTCCGTCGGCTTCGCGCCGTGCGGCGAGCCTGAGAGACATTCCTTCCGTGCCGCTTTGCTCCGAAGAATTGCGGATTTGCCGGGCGGCCTGTGCTGTGATCGTAATCATGTGATGCTTTCCACTGTTGTCTTGTGATGTCCGAATTGGTTCACCGACGGCCGAAGGGTTCAGCTTGCCGCCCGCAGCTTCCGGCCGTTGTGCTGACGATGCTCGCGGATGAAGCGAACGAAACGCGCCGTCCAGTGATTCGACTCGAGGTCGCGCATATGCGCATAGCAGGCAAGTACATTTCTGTAGACAATGCCATCGTAGCGGCCATCGATACCGGTGCCGCGCACCACTTCATACGCGTAGCGCAGACCGGAATCGACATTCTCGAGGGAAGAGTAGTGAAATTCGTGCGCCCGGGTTTCGCCAGGAGCCGAAGTGGCCGGCGGCCACGGTCCGTTTCCGGTTTCCCTGAGGAGCACATATCCACGGCCCTGCGGGCGTTCATGCATTACGGTGTCGGCGGGCAGGGCCCCGACCATCGCGCAACGCCTGCCGTGCCAGCTCAGACTGCGGGTAAGATACATGAGCCCGCCGCACTCCGCATATACCGGCATACCGGCATCGATTGCGCGCCGCAGATCGTCGCGCATGGCCGAATTGGATTCAAGCGACTGCATATGTGTCTCGGGAAAACCGCCGCCAATGAAGACACCGTCCACTTCGGGCAGCTGCGTGTCACGCAGCGTGTCGAACGGGACAAGCTCGGCGCCTGCGGCACGCAGGGCATCAAGGTCTCCTGGGTAATAGAAGGCGAATGCGGCATCGCGCGCATATCCGATGCGTATATCGGCCTGCGCAATCACCGGCAGGGCCGGTGCCGGGTCCGGCAGATCGAAGGGTGCGGCGGTGGCCGCGGCCGCGAGCACGCGATCGAGGTCGACCTGTTCGGCCACCAAGCTCGCGATGGTGTCTATTTTTGCCTGCGCGCCGGCGGCCTCGTTGCTCGGAACGAGCCCGAGGTGACGTTCGACCATGGCCATCGGTTCGGCATGATGTACTGCTCCGAGCACACGAATATCCGTGTAATGTTCGATGACAGCACGCAATTTTGACTCGTGGCGCGAACCACCCAGCTGGTTCAGTATCACGCCGGCGATGTTGATCTCGCGATCAAACGTCTGGTAACCAAGAATAAGGGGCGCAATTCCGCGCGTCATGCCGCGGGCATCGATCACCAGCACCACCGGCAGTCCGAGAAGTCTGGCCAGGGCAGCATTGCTGTTGCTGCCATCAAGATCGAGCCCGTCATACAGACCCTTGTTGCCTTCGACGATGGCGAGATCGGCTTCGGCGCCATAACGCAGGAAACTGGAGCGGATTTCTGGCGCCTGCATCATGTAGAAATCGAGATTCTGGCATGCCCGTCCGCTTGCCAGGGTGAGCCACATGGGATCGATGTAATCAGGACCCTTCTTGAATGGCTGCACCGTGAATCCGCGTTTGCGGAATGCCGCGCAAAGGCCGAGCGTGAGCGTGGTCTTGCCCGAGGACTTGTGGGCGGCAGAGATAAGCAGACGATTCATGGCTGGTGGCCCCGGACACAGAATGGCAAATGGAGCGTGCTTGTGTCGCTCGCATGCGGATCATGCGCGCTGCATTGCGGTTTGAGTCTGTCCGGTCTCATGCCAGACCTCTGACAAATCCGGACTGGAACGCATGAACACACTGTCAGGCGTGCGCGGCCTCCGCCGGCCGGGTTGCAGCGTAATGCGGATCCACGTCGGCGTCTGCCAGGCTGCTCGGAAGGAAGGGCAGAATCTTGATTGCAAAGGTTGCCATTCCGAGAGCGAAGGCAATTCCGCCGATTCCAAGGGCGATTTCCGGCAGGCTCGGCCGATAGGTCCCGACTGCACCATCAAAGAAGCTGCTGCTCACAATCTTGCCCGGAAACATCTCCAGCGGGAATGCCTGGCCGCCGATAATGATGACATAGATCTGGGCAAAGGCGCCGACCAGAACCAGGATTGCGCCAAGAGCGATGAAACCGCGTGATTGCCCGAGGCGCGGATGGAAGAGAATCGCAAGCGGCAGGACTCCGCCGATCAGCACCTGTCCGATCCAGAAAAGCCCGGTATAGATGCCGCCGTCGAGGAGTATGAAGCGCTCCACGTCATGGTGTGCGGTCATGTAAAGATTCGTGAGGTGAAATACAAGAACGAAGTAGAGTACGCTTGCAACGAATACGCCCTGAAGATTCTTGAGCCGGCGCAGAAGTTCATTGCCGAGCGGGCGGCCTGTCAGTCCGTAGGCCGACATCGTAAACAGGATAAAGATCGCAAGCCCGAAGGAAAACGACATGATAATGAACATGGGCGCAAGCAGCGCCGAGTCGTAGGCCTGGCGGGCGATCAGAAAGCCGAAAATGGAGCCAGTGCCGGTCGTGAGCGTCAGGCGCCAGACGAAGGCGAAAATCCCGACGCGCCGCGTATAGTCGTTCATGCGCCGTTCCATCATCATCCACAGATAGACCGCCACGACAGCGAGAAAACCGGTATAAAGGAAAATGTTCCAGGCAAAGATCGACTTGAAATTGTAGGTAGTCATCGCGACAATCAGCCGGTCAGGCTTGCCCAGATCCAGGACCAGTACGCACAGGCCTCCGATCAGAAGCGTGATCGCCAGCAGCCCCGACAGACGTGTAAGCGGCTTGTACATGGCGCGGCCGAATACGGATGCGATCGATGCGACGTTAAGCACGCCCGAGGCGGAGACGATCAGGAACACGGCGAACACATGCGGCATGCCCCAGACGATCTGGTTGTTCATGCCGGTGACATGATGACCATTGGTTTCCATGTAGAAGGCCGCGCCGAGGCCGGCCAGCACCAGAACGCCGAACACGGCAAGCAGGGCGTAGTAGCCCGGACTGCGTCCTTCAATCTCGCGAAAGTCTATCGATTTCATCTGTCTGTTTCGCCGTCTCTCAAGGGTCGCCTGCGACCGTTACAAGCCCTGGTAGCGCACGCCGGTGTCGAGGTTGAGATCGGCGCGGATCTCGGTTGATGCCTGCGTTGCCAGGCGCTTGGCGATGTCGCTAGCCGGATCGTTAAGATCGCCGAAAGTCATGGCCTTGCCGGCGTCGTAATTGCACGCTTCCACGCACGCCGGTATGCGACCGGCGTCCACGCGGTGAACGCACAGGGTGCAGCTCTCCACCGTGCCCTTTCCGCGCGGTGCGTAGGGCTTCTGGCCGGTGATATCCTCGTGTACGAAAGACCGGGCCTTATAGGGGCAGGCCATCATGCAGTAGCGGCAGCCTATGCAGATATGCTTGTCCACGAGGACAATGCCGTCTGCGCGCTTGAACGACGCCCCGGTCGGACAGACATCCACACAGGGCGGTTCAGCGCAGTGCTGGCACATCACCGGGAGTGTTTGCACGTAGCCGGTCTTCTGGTCGCGCAAAGTGACGGTGCGTATCCATTGCTCCTCGATCTCGGGCCGGACGTTCTGGTTGGTCAGTCCGTTTTCCTCGTTACATGCTGTCACGCACGCCGAGCAGCCTTCCGCACAGCGCGTGGTATCGACCAGCAGACCCCAGCGTTGCAGACTCGAGGCCGCCTCGTCCGGAGAGCGGGCCTGCGCCAGTTCGATGAGACGCAGCCCGGGCGCAAGCGCCGCGCCAGCCAGCGCCGCGCCGCCTGCTGCAAGAAACTGTCTTCGGTTAACGCTCATTTTTGGCCATCCGCGTTGTTGTGCCGCGTCTGCGCGAGTGCGGTTGCGTTCACCATTTCGACGAGACGTGAACCGCCTGCCGCGAGCGGCGCTGCCGGCGCAGTTGCCGTGTTCTCGGGGGAAGGGGAGTGACAGCTGAAACAGTCAATCTGTACCGCCGCATAGCTATGGCAGCTTGCGCAGAACCCGTTTTTTCCGAGCACGGTGTGCGTCTTCGGGTCGGCATGGCAGTCCACGCAATTGGTCAGCAGGAAGCGCTGGGTACGAATCCCCTCGTGCATCGTCAGGTTGCGCTGATGCAAAATGTACTTCATGTGGTTGCGCCGCATGTCCGCGGTGGGTTCCACACATTTGTCGCCTTTGCCCGGGTACACGCCGGTGAGCGGCGAGGGGACGCGCGAGTCTGCCGCGCCCGTTGCCGGTCCTTCAGCCAGCGCCAGGGCGCTGGTGAAGAACGCGGCAAGGGCCAGGACTGCGGCAAGCCCGGACGCAAGACGCCGTTTGCTGTGGTTAGTTGCCATTTTCTTTCGCACTGAGTCGATCGGATACCGGCCTAATGGTCGCCCATTCCCATCTTGATGTAGCCGGTGGGGCAGACGTCCGCGCAGATATGGCAGCCAATGCACAGGTCATAGTCAGTGTATACATAGCGACCAGTCGTGGCCTTGGCCTTAGGCGTACGCTTCACCGCTGTCTGTGGGCAATAGATGACGCAGTTATCGCACTCGAAACACAGACCACAGCTCATGCAGCGCTTCGACTCGGATACCGCATCATCGTTTGACAGGGCGATCAGGCGTTCCTCGAAATGGCCGAGTACCTCGTCTGCGCTCGGGACCTTTTCGCCGCGCTTGTGGCGTGCCTCGTAGCCGAAATGACCGAGAAAGAGCTCATCCGACTGGCAGATCTCGGAAGAAGAACGGTCTTCGAAGTTGTGAATCGCGAAGTTGAGTTCGGAGGTCCCGCGCAGGTCGCCGCGCTGCTCAGCCTTGAACTCGTCGGGCTGCAGGCCGGTTTCCTGAAGCTTGTTCAGAAGATTGAAATGGTGAACGTCAACCTTCGGACGCTTGCCGAGCTCCTGGCCTGCAAGATAACGGTCGATGGTGTCTGCCGTCACCGCCGCCTGGCCGATCGCAGTCGTCAGGAGGTGCGGGCGGACGATATCACCGCAGGCGAAATAGCCGGGCTTGTTCGGCACTTGATAATACTTGTCGGCACCAATCAGTCCCTTGCCGCCGTCGACTACCTCAAGACCTTTCAGATCGCCGCCCTGGCCGATTGCGGCGACGACGAGATCGCAGGCAATCTCGAATTCCGTGCCGGGCACAGTCGCAAAGTTCTTCGAAGCCGGATCAACCTCGGCCAGGCGCAGTGCCTTGGCGCGGCCATTGGCATCAAGAATGACTTCAAGCGGCTTGATGTTGCCGCGGATCTTCACGCCCTCGTGCAGGGCATCGTCAATTTCGTGCTTTGCGGCATTCATCTTCTCGATCGGCAGCAGCGAGGTGAGCGTGACATCGGCGCCCTGGTGGGCTGCTGCGGTCGCGACGTCCTGCGCCGTATGTCCATGGATCACGTATTCCGGGAGCTGATCGTCCTTGATACCCTTGATATAGCCGAGCCGACGCGCAACGGAAACGACGTCGATGGAGGTGTCGCCACCGCCAACCACGACAACCTTGTTGACGACGTGGCGCAGGCGCCCCTGGTTGAAGGCTTCGAGAAATGCGACGCCGGTTATGCAGTTTGGTGCGTTGGCGCCGGGAACCGGCAGCGGACGTCCGGATTGCGCGCCTAGGGCAAACACGATTGCATCGAAATCCTTTTCAAGCTGTTCGAGCTTCACGTCGGTGCCGACGCGGACATTGGCGCGCACTTCGACGCCCATGCCGACAATGCGGCTGATCTCGCCGTCCAGAACGTCGCGCGGCATACGGTAACCAGGGATGCCATAACGCATCATGCCGCCGAGCTCGGCGTATTTGTCAAAAATGGTGCAGGCATGGCCCCTGAGGCGCAGCTGATAGGCAGTCGCAAGACCGGCGGGACCGCCGCCGATAATTGCTACTTTCCTGCCGCTCGACTTTTCTGCAGCCTTGAAAGTCAGCTTGTTGGTGAGGGCGGTATCGCCGATGAACTGTTCGACGGAATTGATGCCGACATGATCTTCGAGTGCATTGCGGTTGCATCCCTTTTCGCAGGGAGCCGGGCACACACGGCCCATGACGGACGGAAACGGATTGGCTTCGGTCAGGCGGCGGAAAGCGTACTCCGGCATCGCCATGCCCTTGGTCGGCTTCTCGACTCCACGCACGACATTGAGCCAGCCGCGAATGTCTTCGCCTGAAGGACAGCTTGCCTGGCAGGGCGGTGTTTTATGGACATAGGTCGGGCACTTGTCGGATGCGTCCGCAGTGAAAATGCGCTGCTGCAGCGACTCCCATTCTTGGTCGCCATCCTTGAACTTGCGATGGGTATATCCGGCTTTCGCTTCGCCAGGTTTGTTTGCGGGTGTCGCCATCGAGAGTCTCCTCGTTATGCGTCGCTGTAAGTTGATGAATGTACGAAATCTACTCTTTCGTGCCGAGCTGAATCGCTTTACTGACAAGACCGTGCACGCTGCCGATCATGTCCATAGGAAACTTGTAATATGGCAGAACCTTGGTGAACTGGCTCTTGCAGATGGCGCAGATCGCGGCCATGTAGTTCACGCCGTAATCGTCCACGACCTGTTTCAGCGCCTGCATGCGCGGCTGTGCGCCCTTGACGCGCAGTTCGATCAGATCGTCGGTCAGCAGGCCGCCACCGCCACCGCAGCAGAATGTGCTCTCATGAATCGTGTCGGGCGCCATGTCATGAAACCGGTTTACGCTTGCCTTGATAATGGCGCGCGGGATGACGAACTGGCCGCCGGGATGGTTGCCCATGCGCGATGCGCGCGATACGTTGCACGAGTCGTGGAAGGTCACGATCTTGTCGTCGTTTGCCGACGGGTCGAGCGTGAGCGCTCCGCGCTGAATGAGGTCGTAGGTGAATTCGCAGATATGCTGCGGCACCGGATAATTGCGGTCAAGAAAGTCGAACGGTCCGATCAGCGTGTTCCAGAAGCTGTATGCGACGCGCCAGGCATGTCCGCACTCGCCGACGATAATGCGTTTGACGCCGAGGTCGAGCGCAGCCTCGCGGATGCGCATTGCGACGCGGTGCAGGTTGTCATGGTTGCCGATGAACATGGAGAAGTTCGCGGCTTCGGAAGCAAATGAGCTCAGGGTCCAGCTCACGCCCGCCTGATGAAACACCTTGCCATAACCGATAAGACCGTCAATATGCGGTTCGGCAAAGAAATCGGCCGATGGGGTAATGAGCAGCACGTCGGCGCCCTTGACGTCGAGCGGGAATTTGACGTCGACGCCGGTTTCGTCCTTGACGTCCTCTTCCAGACCATCGAGGGTGTTGCGCAGGGCGGGTTCGGGAAGCCCGAGGTTGTTACCGATCTTGTAGACCTTGCCGATGATTTCGTTCGAGTATTTCTGGCCCACGCCGACCGTGTCCATAATATCGCGCGCCGCCATCGAAATCTCGGCGGTATCAATGCCGTAGGGACAGAAAACCGAGCAGCGGCGGCACTGCGAGCACTGGTGGAAGTATGTGTACCACTCGTCGAGGACGTCCTTGGTCATGTCGCGAGCGCCGACGAGTTTCGGGAAGAGTTTTCCGGCGACGGTGTAGTAACGGCGATAGACGCTGCGCAGAAGATCCTGCCGCGCCACCGGCATGTTCTTGGGATCGCTTGTACCCAGATAATAATGGCACTTGTCGGTGCATGCGCCGCACTTGACGCAGGAATCGAGAAAGACGCGCAAGGCGCGCGATTCGTTGACGAGTTCGCCGAGCTTCTTGACGGCCACGCTTTCCCAGTTATCGACGAGCTGTCCGGGAAATCCGAGTGGAGTCTGATGATCCGGCTTGGCTACGAACGGCTTGCTGTGGGCCATTGTGCCCACCTGCAGCAGGGGAATGACCGGGTACTCGCGAAGCGCGGGGGTCTCGAAATTTGCCATTGTCGTTAAGCCTGTCGACCGCCTGTATTGTTCAGGGAAGCTGACCATCCGGCGACGTGCCGGTGTTCGCGCGGATTATCGACCTGATTGCGGGTCGGGCTGAAGAACACGCCCGGAGCATGCAGCAGCTTGCTCACCGGAAACACGATCATGAGCGTCGCGACCAGCGTCAGATGAATGAGAAGCGGCGGGTCGGCCGGAAGAGGCTGCCAGTCGAATGCCATGAGCCCGAGGATAAACGCCTTGAGCGCAATGATGTCGGTATGGGCGACGAACTTCATGGTGAGCCCGCTTAGCGCAATTGCGACGAGCAGGGCAAGCATGAGATGGTCGGAGGGACTGCTGATGTAGCGCACGCGATCAACCAGGAAGCGCCGCGCCCAGAGCCCGAGAAGGCCGGCCACCATCAGGAAACCTGCATAGATCCCAAAAGGCTGGATCAGCACAACCCAGAACCACACCGGCTGCGTGAAGTAGCGCAGGTGGCGCAGCAGAACCAGCAGCAGACCGAAGTGGAAAATGATGCCGAAAAGCCAGATCCACTTGTTCGATTTGAACAGGCTTTCGAACACCGTGACTTCCCGCAGCATCCGCATCACGACGCCCGTGCGCGTTGTCGGCGCAGGGGTCGTGGGGATTTTGAGAGGCGCGGGCGTGCGTGCAAAGACGTACGTCTTGTACGCAACGCCCCCTACGAGGAAAGCGGTGGCCACGTAGAAAAGGACCGCATAGATCACCGTCAAAGCCGACATGGACGCCACCCGTAGTCTCGAGTTGTCGTAAGGTTGCTCTGCTGCCGGTCAGACGCAGCCGGTCGGCTTCGGCAGGCCGGCGTATTTGCAGGCTTGCTTTGCCGGTCCGTAGGGGAACAGTTCGTAGAGGTACTTGCTGTTGCCCTTGTCCGGTCCGAGCTTCTTGCCGATTGCCTTCGTCAGCACGCGCACGGCCGGTGCAATCTGGTACTCTTCGTAGTATTCGCGCAGGAAGTTGATCACTTCCCAGTGGTTTTCCGACAGATCGCAGTTGTCGACCTTCGCCATCTCTTTTGCAAGATCTTCGTTCCAGTCGTTGCGGTTGTTCAGATAACCTTCTTCGTCAGTTTCATAGCTTGTTCCGTTCACTACGATAGGCATTGTCGTCTCCTCGTGGGTTTGACTAGGTGTTGCGTTACAACCAGGATTGCACGGTGCGATGTTCGGCGACCAGGTCGACGAAACCGCTGTAATCCACCAGTTTGATGCCGTCAATTGCCCGGTCCTGCATTCCGCGCGCCTCAATATCGGGGTAGAGCGCGTAAATGGCAACTGTCTTCATCGCCTGCTTGACGCGATCGGTAATGGTCGTCCCCTTGAGGGCGCCGTACACGCCATCCTCAATCAGCAGGATTGCGCTTCCTTTCTTGGCGTATTGCAGGCAACGTTCGAGACTATTGCGTTCGAACGGCGATTTGTTCACGGTATGCAGCATATTCATTCTCCGTCAGAAGCTCAGCACGACGTCCTGCTGTTCCATGAGATCGGACATCTCTGCGGCCGAAAGCATGGTAACGGGGACAATCAGATCCGCCTCGGTCAGACCGCGCGCCGCCATTGATTCCTTTTCAACATAGAGCTTCTCGATGTCGTAGCCTTCGAGCGCGCGATACGTCGGGGAAAAGTTCTTTACGTCGATCGACTTTGTATGCTGGCCTTTTGCGATCTGGTATACGCCGTCATCCAGAAACGCCAGGCTTACATCCTGGTCGAATGCGGCCGCAATCAGTACTACTTCCAGGGACTCAAGTGCATAGATCGTCCCGTAGGGCGCCTTGCGGTTAACGTAAAGAAATTTCTTTACGACTCCACTTGTGCCTTCATCCATCTCAACGCCGCCAGTTGTTTCGCTCATGTCACTCTCCGGTCGAGGTAGATTGTCTTAGTCGCCGAAGACGACAAGGCGGTCAGCCTGAATGCCGCTTTCGATCAGCTGTCCCAGACCCGAGATCCGGAAGCCCTCTGCCAGATTTTCGTCGCGGATGCCGCGTCGCAGGGCGGCCGCAACACAGACGACGAGATCAATTTTGTTGTCTGATGCAAACTTGGTCCAGCGATTGACAATATTGCGGTCGTCCTGGGGTGGTTCGGTGAGACGCGTGGAGTTGTTCACGCCATCGTGGTAGAAGAACACGCGATGGATTTCGTGACCTCTTTCCAGGGCCGCCTTGGCAAAAAGAAATGCCGTATCCGAGGCTTCATGAGTGTACGGTCCTTCGTTCACCAGTATTCCGAACTTCATGAAATTACGTCCCCCTTTGTGCTAGTCGTGCCCCGCCAGCCGGTCCGGGCGTTCAATCCAGGTTTCGCCACCGCATCCAGCGTCCTGCCACCCAGGCGGATAGCGCTGGTCGCGCCGTAACTTCCCGGTCAGCCTTGCGCAAGTGCCGGTTATTCTACTCACTGCCACCGGGAATCGTGCTTGATCCAGATCAACCCGCCGTCAACTGATCCGTACCCCGGTCCGGCCATGGGCCGGACCGGGGTAAAGCGGTCAGAAGCGGATATGGGTCGACGCGTTCAGTGTGTAACGCGATCCACGCCAGTTGTCGATGTGGAATTTCGTGAATGGCAGACCGGTCAGCTCGAAGAAGCGCGGCCAGCCAATGCGCGTCACCCAGTCACCGACGCGCTCCCAGTCCTTCGCGTCTTCCTTATATACGCGCAGGATGGTCTTGACGATGGCTGCAGCCTCGGGCCAGCGTGGCGGGTTGTTGGGGATGCCGGCCGCCACAAGCTTCTGGAACATGGGCTTGCTGCGGGCGTTGGAATTCTTGCCGCCAACCCAGATTGCCAGCTTGGAATGCTCGGGATCATTGATCTGCATGGGCGGGCAGGGAGGATAGCAGGCGCCGCAGCAGATACACTTCTTTTCATCCACTTCGAGCGAAGGCTTGCCGTTCACCATTGCCGGGCGAATGGCTGCCACCGGGCAACGGGCAACAACCGAGGGACGCTCGCAGATGTTGGCCACCAGGTCATGGTTGATCTTCGGCGGCTTGGTGTGCTGGATATTGATCGCGATGTCGCCCTGGCCGCCGCAATTGATCTGGCAGCATGAGGTGGTGATATGCACACGATTCGGCATGTCTTCCTGGATGAACTCTTCGTAGAGTTCATCCATCAGGGCCTTTACCACGCCCGAGGCATCGGTGCCGGGGATGTCGCAATGCAGCCAGCCCTGGGTATGGGAAATCATCGTCACCGAGTTTCCGGTGCCGCCGACCGGGTAGCCGGCGTCGGTCAGAGCCAAAATCAGGGGTTCGACCTTCTCGCGCTTGTCGACCATGATCTCGATGTTGCTGCGGATCGTGAATCGCACAAAGCCGTCGCCGTATTTGTCGACGATATCGCAGATCAGGTTGATCTCGTAAGGACCAAGCTGACGCTGGGTACCGGCACGCACCGTCCAGATCTCGTCACCGCTGTGTGCGACGTGATGCAGCACACCCGGACGCGGGCGGTCGTGATATTTCCATTCGCCGTAGTTCTTGATCATGAGCGGATGCATGTACTGGAAACCGTCGGGGCATCCGCTTTCGATCGGTTGACGCATTGCGGCCTGTTCAGCCATGGAACCTCCAATCATTCAGCATATTCGTTTAATTCCGACCCGCTCGGCGGGCGTGATCTGTCTGCGCGAAGCCTGCCCTCAACCGGCAGCCTGCTCCTTGCGCTCGAACCACTTGTTTGCTTCCTTGTCCCACTCATCCATGCGAATGTACGAGCTGGTGCGCGGATGATTGATCATATTGGGATCGACATCGATGCCGATACCTTCAAGGAAGTTGACCAGCCCGATGCGCTCGATCATCTCACCGCAACGCTCGTGCTCGAGGCCGTTTTCTGCCCAGAAGTCGATCGTGTTGACGGCAATTTCCTTGAGCTTCTCGTAATCGTCGTCGTTCTCGAGCTTCATGAACGGGACAATCACCGTGCCCATCGTGTCGCCAATCTTGAGCGTGCGCTTGCCGCCGATCAGAACTGTCACGCCCTTGTCTTTTCCGGGCGACAGCGCCTTGGTCATGACGTTGATGCAGTGCATGCAGCGCACACAGTTGCGGTTATCCACATCCAGCGTGTCATTGTCGTTCAGTGACAGCGCCTGTGTCGGGCAGCGGCTGACGACGTTGTCGATGACGTACTTGCGACCCCTGGAGGCCACGAACGCCTTGACCTCTTTCTGGTCCACCTGCATGTCATCGCGCCAGGTTCCGATAACCGCCATGTCCGAACGCTGAATCGAGTTCATGCAGTCGTTGGGGCAGCCGGAAACCTTGAATTTGAACTTGTACGGCAGCGCCGGACGGTGCATGTCGTCAATGAAGTTGTTGACGAGGAGGCGGTGAATCTTCTGCTCGTTGCAATTTGACTGCTCGCAGCGCGCGGCACCGACGCAGGACATTGCGGTACGCACGCAGGGGCCCGCGCCGCCCAGATCGAAACCGTATTCGTTGACTTCGTCAAAGAAGTGCTGGGTGTTTTCAGAAGTCGTGCCGATGAACATGATGTTGCCGGTCTGGCCGTGGAAGGCAATCAGACCCGAGCCCCACTTGTTCCAGGAATTCGACAGCTGGCGCAGAATCTTTGTGGTGTAATGGTTGCCGGCAGGCGGCTGGACGCGCAGGGTGTGGAATTCCTTGGACTCGGGGAACATCTTCGCGACTTCGGAGAAGCGCGGAATGATGCCGCCGCCGTAACCGAACACGCTGACTGTGCCGCCCTTCCAGTAGCCGAGGCGTGTCTTGTAGGAATGCTCGAGCTGGCCAAGCAGATCCACCATCATGTTGTTCTGGTGGGCGAGGCGCTTCAGGCCGGTAACAAAACTTGGCCACGGACCGCTTTCCAGCTGGTCCAGCATCGGTGTGTTGTGAAAGGGCTTGGTCGACTTCTTCTCCTTGGGGAGATAGGTCGCGTGCTTTTCCGGATTCTTCGGTTTGTTCTGGGCCATTTAAACTACCTCCTGTGCGTAAGGAAGGACCTGCGTTTGGCTTGCCTGTGTTCGTTCCATACAGACTAAGCATCGTTTCATTCGTACTTCTATGGTACGGCAACGTCTACTTTACTGCGGCAGGCTGATACAGAAAACTGGGTATTCCCTTTATTTATTTCTGTCTATATATCGATGCACCCGTCGTTTTGCCGATCCCGGCTGCAGGCCGGTTCGCATTAAGGCCGCAATGTGCCTGCCACACTGTCAGCTCAATTCGGGACGCGAGTGTAGTGAAGTGGTTTAGAGTAAATATATCCTTCATTGGGGGGAGAGAAATTTAGCTGATACCCTCCCAAAGAGATATACCAGGAGAATGCTTTGATAAGTTCTTTATTGATATTGGCAGATAATAATATTGATATACAGTATGTTATCAGATGTTTATCATGTAAATTCACATAGCTGAAGGAGATAGATGGCCGTTAAGGTTGGTGATATCCCCCGTTTTGGGCCTTCGCATCCCGCGGGCTTGTCCGTAAAATCCGCAGTCTCGCTTAACCCAG
>VFSW01001069.1_pt1 | contig 40935 bp, 48 predicted proteins | sample 5358111 | NCBI WGS metagenome assembly VFSW01 (sample SAMN11554181, study PRJNA540505) | mine drainage metagenome | isolation source: sediment from site ElyBrook_90M | place: USA: Ely Copper Mine, Vershire, VT | collected 2017
GCAGGAGCGGCCCCCGACAGTGCCACCGGGGCGCGGCGGGGGACGGCGGCGGAACTGGGCGGGGCGCGGGGGCTGGCGGGGTCGTGGGGGGGGAAGCTGCGGGCGAGCGGGCGGGTGCCGGCGGTGAAGTTGCAGCACGCGGTGCGGTTCCATCTGCCGACGGTGTGGCGGAAGCTGGGGGTGGGCGTGTGAGAACGGAAGTCAGGAGCCAGGAGCCAGGAGCCAGGGCCGAGTCCGTCGCGGAGGCGGAGGTGCGGGCGATTTGCGAGAAGGCGTGGAAGACCATCCAGCGGAGCCGGGTGGGGGTGAGGACGTGGCGCAACAGCGAAGGCAAAAGGCAAAAGGAAGAAGGCAAAAGTGCGGCGTCGGGTCGGGATTGTTTGCCGGCGGGTGATCGGGACTAAGGCCATGAGAGCGAAGTATCTGAGTTATTTTTCGAGCACGGGCATGGGGTTCGTGGCGTGGGCGAGCGAGCTATCGCACGAGGACATGGCGAAGGCGATGAAGGCGACGACGGTGCGCAGCGCGGGGTTCATGGGGCTGATGCCGACGGGTGATCTGCATTGCGACGGGCACAGCGTGAGCCTGGACATCGCGGCGGACCCGAATGACTCGGCGCTGGCGAACAAGATTTTTAAGTCGGAGTAACCAACCAAGAACACCATGAAAACGACAAGCAGAAGTCAGAAGTCAGAAGTCAGCAGCAACGCCGCCCCGGCTACGCCGGCGGTGGACGGGCGGTTCATCTCGACGCTCCAAGCCTACAACGAGGGGGAGTGTCTGACGGACCTCTCCGAGGAGACGCGCAAGCTGGCGGAGGCCGTCTTGATGACGGGCAAGCCGGGCAGCGTGACACTCAAGCTCACCTTCAAGCCGGCCAGCACCTCGGGCGCGGCGCTCGTCATCGAGGACGAGATCAGCACGAAGCTGCCCAAGGTGAACAAGCGTTCCGCGATCTTCTTCGTGGACCCGGCCTTCAATCTCCTCCGCGACAATCCCAAGCAGCTCGGCCTCGACCTGAAGGTGGTGCCGAGCGGACGCGAAGAGGAATCCGCGCCGTTGCGCGAAGTGGTCAACCAGTAATCAGGTAACTCACTAACTCACTAACTCACCATCACCATGAACCCTACCACCAGTCCCATTCCCAGCGGTGTGCCCGCTGAAACTCAATCCGTGCAGGCGCTCGTTGAACTCGGGCGCGGCCTCGGGCAACCCATCACCCACCCGGCCCCGGCGGGCGAGCCGTTCATGGTTCTTCCCAAGGGCTACGAGGTGAAAGACATCTCGGTGCACGCGCCGCCCACGCACATCAGGACTCAGGTGCTGATGACGGAGCCGGGGGCGTTCATCGCCTACGTGAACCGCTTCAAGACGGAGCGCACCTTGATCTTCGCCAACGTGACGGACTCGGGGGCGAGCCTGCGCGCGGTGCTGGATTATCATGGGGCCGAGGCCGTGCCGGCCATTGCGGCCCGGCTCGCCCATGTGGCGCGCTACGATTGCGTGCCGACGAATGAGTGGGCGCAGTGGGTGAAGGCGAACGGGCAGAAGTTCGACCAGGTGGGGTTTGCGACGTGGCTGGAGGAGCATCAGGACTTGATCGTGTTCCCCAAGGGCGCGGAGCTGCTGGAGTTCGTGCAGACGCTGGAGGGGAAGAACTCGGTGCGGTTCAACTCGGCGGTGCGGTTGCAGTCGGGCGGATCCGCGTTGAGCTATGACGAGGACGTGGAGCTTCAGGGCCGGGCGAACACGGAGACGGGCCGCATGACGGTGCCGCCGATGATCGAGGCGGGCATCGAGCCGTTTCAGGGCGTGGGCCGCTACAAGGTGACGGCGCGGCTCAAGTATCGCATCGAGAGCCGGAAGCTCAGTTTGTGGTTTGAGACCGTCGCCATGCACCGGATCGTGCGGGATGCGGTGGCGGGGGTGGTCAAGGACGTGGCGACCCAGACGGCCATTACTCCGCTGGCGGGATGCATCGTGAGCTGAACCCTCGCGAGCCGTGAAACGCCGCTTTTTCACCCGCAAGATCGAGACCGACCCCAAGCAGCGCGTCATGGAGAAGCGGCGCAAGAATGGGCTGGGCAGCACGACGCAGTGGTGGCGGGAGAGGATTGCGGAAGCGCAGTTGAGAGATGCGGAGTTGAGTGTTGAGAGCGTGAAAGGCAACGCGACATGAAGGCAAAAGGTTACACAGGAAAGAGCACGAAGCGCTGGCATGGGAAGTGTGATTGCGGCCAGCTCGGCGACAAGGTGGGTGGGATTGTGTCGTGCGTGGAGTGTTTGGAGCGGGATGAGCGGGGCGGCTACGGGATGAAGCGGACGGCGGGGGTGCGGCAGTTGCGCGGTCAGATGGGGGAGGTGGTGGCATGACGCACCCGGAATTCACGTTCCGCCCTGGCGTGACTGGCGACGAAGTGGCGAGGCTCACCGCCCATCTCCGAGCCGAAGGATGGCAGACGCGCCACGACCTCGCGGCCTCTTTGGGCTGGAGCGAGCGCAAGATTCGAGACGTGGCCGAGTCAATGGGCAGCGCGATTGTGCGCGGCCAGCGGGGATTCAAGCTGACCGCAGACCTTGGGCGCGATGACCTGAGCGCCGCAGCGCAAGCGGCGGACGCGGCTCTGAGCCAAGGCAAGCGGATGATCCGCTACGGCATTGCATTGAAACGGAAGCTCCACGCACAACTCGCATGAAGACCCCATTTCCCGCCGTGGTGGCGACCGTTCCCAACTCGGGAAGCACTCGTATTATTCGGCGCGGCCAGCCCCTTGTCGGGGGCGGCGGCGGGGATTCCTTAGATGGGAGATGGGAGATGGGAGATGGGAGAAAGCGGGAGCGGGCGGAGCGGAACAAGTTCCGGTGGGCACCGGGGGCGTCGGAGTTGCCGGAGTTCGAGCGCGCGGAGTTCCGGCAGCGGTTTGCGATGGCGTGCTTGAGGAATTGGAGGCGCGTGTGAGCGGCGGATTTACTCAGGCGGATGTGGATGCGTTCGAGGCCCGGAGATCCGCGCGGCAACGCGGCCCTTCCGCGGCAACTCGGCTGCTGGATGCAGGGGACGCGGTGAAGATTGCGAAAGGCAAGGCACTGGCGGAGTCGGAGATTCAGGAGGCCATCGCGCGGTATCTGCGAGGGTTCGGCCATGACTGCAATTTCGCGGTGTCGCGGATGGACCGGCCGACGACGGGGACGGTGGGGCAGCCGGATTTCCTCGGGGGCCTGCGCGGCGTGGGCTTCGCGCTGGAGGTGAAGCGGCCGGGTGGCAAGGTGACGCAGGAGCAGGCCGGACAGCTCTTGCGATGGAAGCTGTGCGGCTTCCGGGTGGCGGTGGTGCATAGCGTGGCGGAGGCGGTGCAGTTCATCGTAGGGCAGGTGCTGCCCGCTGACCGGGGAGGGCCGGCGCGTGAGTGATTTTCTGCTTTGGGTTGGGTTCGTCGTGACGTGGCCTCTGAGGGCAGTGGGCTGGCTGCTGGGTTACGCGGGCCACGCGCTGCTCGTCGGGGTTCTGGATGGGCTGGACGCGGGAAAGGGGTCGCGGCGATGAACTCTCAACTCTCAACTCTCAACTCTCACCCGCAGGCCAGCGTGGACTGGCGGCGGGTCGCTGCCATCGTGAACCGGGAGCTGGACCGGGCGGACATCGGGGACCGGGCCACGCGGCTGGCGCGGGTGCTGGTGGCGCTGACGTTGCGGGAGCGGCGCACGGAGGTGTTGCTGCCCGACCGGCAGGAGTTGTGTCGGCTGTTAAGCATCGGGGATAATCACATTGCCCAGGTGTTCGAGAAGCTGACGGCTGCGAAGATCGTGGAGTGTGAGAAGAAGTTCGATGGCTGGCTGGTGCGCGTTTTCGCACGGAGCGAGTCGTGGAACGTGGCGTGGCACTTCGACCGGGACGCCCTGTGCGCGTTCGTGGCCGGGGTGAACGCGGCACCTGGACAGGTGCAGGGCGAACTGTTCGAGCCGGAGCCGTGCCTGCGTGCTGCGCTGGCCGAAGGTGACGCGGCGGCGGCGGCGGGGCCTGACTTCCCAAAAAGGGAAGCGGCAGTTCCCAAAAAGGGAAGCGGTCCCGAGGCCGACCGTGCCGAAGCCAGCGGAGCTGTGCCTTTAAGGTCTTCAAGGCTTTCCCAGTTTAAAGGCTCTTTGGAAAAGCCTTCTGAAGGAGCATTGAAACCGGGAAAGCCATTAGACATTGAAACGCGCGCGCGCGGGAAGGCGTTCACCCCCTCCGAGAGAGAGCTGCTGGAGCGGCTGCGGTCGGAGCTGGGGCCGGACCAGGTGGAGCAATGGGGCGGGTATTGGGTCAAGCATTTCGTTCGCCCCATGCCGCACGCGCTGGGCGTGGCGCTGGATGAGTTGCACGCGCGCCGGCAGGAGGGCGTGAGCATCGGAAAGCCGGCGCACTGGCTGCAATCAACGGCAAGGCATGTGGAGCGCGCGCGGGCGGTGCATTTTGGCAACGCAGAGCTATGAGACGCCGGACTAGAGACGTTGAATTTTGTGAGTGCGCCAACCGGCGTTCTCATCAGCGATTTGTTGCACAGTCCGGTCAAAAACACTGACATGAAAGACTCAAAGATAGAATGGACGCATCACACGTTCAACCCGTGGTGGGGCTGCGTAAAAGTCTCGCCCGGCTGCACTCACTGCTACGCTGAAACCTTCAGCAAGCGCACAGGCAATGCCGTGTGGGGCGCTGATGCTCCGCGCCGATTCTTCGGCGACAAACACTGGAACGAGCCGCGCAAATGGAACGCCACCGCAGAATCCGAAGGGCAGCGCAAGCGTGTCTTCTGCGCCTCAATGGCTGACGTGTTCGAGGATCGTCAAGACCTAGCGCCTCAACGCGCACGACTGCTCGCGCTCATCGGTGAAACTCCGTGGCTCGACTGGCTGCTGCTCACCAAGCGTCCGCAAAATATATCGCGGCTCATGCCTACACTGCCGGCCAACGTGTGGATCGGCACAACAGCCGAAGATCAGCAGCGATGGGATGAACGCCTGCCAATCCTGCTGGCAATCCCGGCCGCGGTGCGCTTCGTGAGTGCTGAACCGCTGCTCGGACAAATCGTGATGAATGGCGCACGTCCTGACTGGCTAATCCTCGGCGGTGAATCTGGCGGCGGTGCGCGACCGATGCAACCGGCATGGGCGCGAGAAATCCGCGACCAATGCCTCGCCAAAAATGTGCCGTTCCTTTTCAAGCAATGGGGCGGCGTGAACAAAAAAGAAACTGGCCGGGAACTTGATGGCCGCTTTTGGGACGAATACCCGAAAGCGTCCGCTCGGCTGTGCAACGACGCGCTCTGCCGCCCCGCTGGAAACGGGGATGGAGCGCAAAATAAATCCTGAAATATGACTGAAACATTGAACGCAAAACGCCCGGCGGGGTTGGCAGCAGCAACTTGTTACCCGGCTGCCCGATGGCGTAAAATCTATGTCGCAAGCTCGTGGCGCAATCCCCTGCAAGCCGACGTGGTGAAAGCTCTGCATCTCGACGGCCACCTCGTCTATGACTTCAAGAATCCGCGCCCCGGTGACTGCGGATTCTCGTGGTCTGAAATAGACCCGGAGTGGCAAAAGTGGACGGCGAAACAATACGTCGCCGCACTCGACCACCCGATAGCCAAACGCGGATTCGCGTCCGACTTCAACGCAATGAAGTGGGCTGACACATTCCTGCTCGTCCTGCCGTGCGGACGCTCCGCGCATCTGGAACTAGGATGGGCGGCGGGCGCAGGAAAACAAACGCTGATACTCACGCGAGACGGCGAAGAACCCGAACTCATGGCCAAGATGTGCGACCACATCTGCACTTCGCTCGACGAGGCGCGAACGATTCTGGCCGGGTAACGAAAAAGCTGAGACATGACGCCGACTATGCAACACGAGTGCTTCTACATCTACGGGCGTTGCCACCAGTGCGGCGCACTACAACCCAAATGCGAGGCGTCATTGTCTCCAGCGCCTTGTTCGGCAATGTGGATGTGTCCCGCCTGCAACCACGTAATGACCGAGGAACAATCCAAAGGCTACCGAGGCTGCCCCAGCGGAATGCACTTCGCGCAACATGTCCCGGTGAAACTCGTGCCGTGTCCAGACTGCTACGGCGGCCACTTCCGACCGTGCCAAGTCTGCGGTGATACCGGGCAGGCAACGCTACTGTTGCCGAACGACCAAGTGCAGCAACCGCATGGGCGGGGGAAGACTCAACCGGAGAAATAATATGCCGAATCACAGAAAACTCAGAGAGGAACAGGAAGGCCCATGCGGTTGGCTGCCACGCCTGGTTCGCCGTTGGCGGTGGGCAAGGCGTGAACGCGACATCATCCGCAACTGTGGCTGTGTGACCTACTGCCCAAAGTGCCACGACATGCTCAACGATCAGGCCTGCTGGCTGGCGAGCAACGGCGACGGACTCGGCACCTACAAATGCCGTCTCTGCGGGAATGTCAGCGATTGGCATTTCGGCATCGCTCCTGTGGCGCTGCTGATCTACTCGGCGCACACGAAGGATACGGCGAACGAATAAGATGAGCAGCACGCCGCCAACGACTCTCGATTGCAAGCTGGACGTAACCGGCGTGTCTGCTCAATCGCTTGGTTCTGCTCGGTCGCACGTCGTCTCATTTTCGGGCGGGGCTTGCAGCTTTTGGGCTGCGGTGCGCGTGGTGGAGCGATACGGCAAAGAGAATGTCACGCTGCTGTTCGCTGACACGAAGATGGAAGACGATGACCTCTACCGCTTCATGCGTGACGCGGTGCAATACCTCGGTGTTCCGCTGACAACCATCGCAGACGGTCGGACACCGTGGCAGGTGTTCAGCGATGAAGGCATGATGGGCAACTCTCGCGTGGACTTGTGCTCGCGCATCCTGAAACGCGAACTGCTCGACCAATGGCATCGGGCGAACTGCCTCGAAATGACAAGCACGCTCTATGTCGGGATAGACTGGACGGAAGAACATCGGCTGACCCGACTCCGCGCCCGCAAATCCGGCTGGCGAATCGAAGCGCCAATGTGCGAAGCGCCGCTGTGGGACAAATGCCGGATGACCGACGAACTCCGCAAAATCGGCATCGAACCACCGCGACTCTACAAACTCGGATTCCCGCACAACAACTGCGGCGGCTTCTGTATCAAGGCGGGGCAAGCGCACTTCGCACACCTGCTGAAAGTGATGCCCGGACGCTACGCCCAGCACGAGGCGAACGAGGAAGCGATGCGCGCCCGCCTCGGTGACGTGAGCGTGATGAAAGACCGGAGGGGTGGAACGACTGCCACGCTGACAATGAAAATGCTGCGCGAACGGATCGAGCGCGGCGAATCTTTTGACCGCTCCGAGTGGGGCGGCTGTGGCTGCGCGATAGACGCACCGCAAGAGCAGAACGATGATTCTGCGACTTCTTAACCTTATCAGTTGTCTATTATGACCACCGAGGAAGCGGTTCAAAAGATGCGGGACGTTCTCAGGCTAAGGCACTTGTCTTTGTCCACAGAGGACAATTATGTGTCTTGGCTGCGCCGCTTCGCTCGGTTTGTCTCGGAGCGGTGCGACCCGCTGGCCAAGCCCGAGCAGAAGATGGAGGGTTTTCTTACGCAGTTGGCGAAGCAGGAGGTTTCCGCGAGCACGCAGAACCAAGCATTCAATGCGCTCCTGTTCTTCTACCGCGAGGTGTTGAATGTGGAGTTGGGCAATGTGAACGCGCTGCGGGCGCAGCGGCCTGTGATGGTGCGCACGGCCCCAGCGGTGGACGAGGTGCGGGCGTTGCTGTCCACGGTGCAGGACGTGGGCGGGTATCCCACCGCGCTCATAGTGCGGATGCTTTACGGGATGGGGCTGCGCGTCTCGGAGCCGCTGAACCTTCGAGTGAAGGATGTCCTCCTGTCTGAATCCCGGCTCATCATCCGGGGCGCGAAGGGTGGCAAGGATCGCGTGGTGGCGCTGGCGTGTTCGCTGGTGCCGGAGTTGAAGGCGCAACTCACTCACGCTCGGGCGGTGTGGGAGATGGACAAGGCGCGGGGCTTGCCGGTCGCGCTGCCGGGACTGCTGGCGAAGAAGTATCCGGCGTGGGCGTTCTCGTGGAAGTGGGCGTGGCTCTTCCCTGCGGCGCGGCCTTGTTCGAATCCGCGCACGGGTGCGACGGTGCGGTGGCGTTGTCTGGAGTGCAACGTGCAGCGGGCGGTGCGGCAGGCGGCGGGGCCGCTGGGGCTGTGCATCACGCCGCATCACCTGCGGCACGCCTATGCCACGCACAGCCTGAACCGGGGCGTGAACGTGAAGGCATTGCAGGAGGCGCTGGGGCATTCGCAGGTGCAGACGACGATTGGCTACTGCCACGCGGAGGCGTGCAGCGTCCCGAGCCCTTTGGAGGCGTTGGCTTGAGCTTATGGATTACATCGAGTCGGGCGTGGCGCGCGTGGTGGGGGAGCATGGGCGCTACTACGTGGGCAGCAGCAAGGGGCCTGTGCTCGTGGACATCTGCGCGTGCAAGGGAAACGGGTGGTGCGGGTGCGAGGACTTCGCGTTCCGGCATCTGCCGGCGTGGCAGCGTGGGGAGGCGGGGTGGCATCGGTGCAAGCACATCGCGGCGGCGCGGGAGTTCGAGCTGGATGACGCGGTGCGGGTTTGGAATCTGCGGCATCCGCAGGATGAGGCGACTTGAAGGAGATGGGAGATGGGAGATGGGAGATGGGAGGCGGCGGTGAGCACTTACGAGCAATTGGAGATGCGGGTGGCGGGTCTGGCGCGTCAGGTGGAGCTGCTGCGAGATGAGCAGGCGCAGATGCGACGCGCGGGCTGCGGGGACCGGCTGGTGTTGATCGAGTTGTGCCAGGTGCGGGGCTGGACGGTGGCGGAGGCGATGGGGCCACGTAGGAATGAGGCGGTGAGGAGTCTGCGGGATGGGTTGAGCGCGGCCAGGGTGGGGAGAATTTTTGAGATCAGCCGGCGGCAGGTGATGAATATCTGCCGGTGCAACCGACGACAAGCTGAAGCACGGCGCGAAAAACCAATGAATATGAATACTCCAACAACTGAACTGCCGGGCGAACCCGCCGTTGCTTCCAGCGACGGGTTAGACGCCAAATCGTGGAGATGCTTCCACTGTGACGAAGTCTTCACCGACCCAAAAGAAGCCAAGACACACTTCGGAGCAATCCAAGGTGACAAAGCCGTGTGCGCTCTAAGCCACGACGAAATCCGACACATGGAATGGTGTCTGAGGCGCTACCGTGAAGAAGACACCGACCTACACCGGCAAATCGCCCACATGCAATGTGAGCACACGCAAGCCCTGATGCGTGCTGAAGAATCGGGCTACGCCAAAGGACTGCGAGACGGTCGCGCCTTGGCGTCTAACCCAAGCTCAGCCACGCGGGAACTGAAAATATGAAACAACCTGAGACTCAAGAGAACAACCCAGAGCGCCCGCCCGCGTTGGCGGGAGCGCGTGGTTCGGCATCGGCGCAACTGGAATGGCTCTGGGCAAACTGCAAGGTCGTCTATTGGCCAAAGGATGACCGCTACCCAATCGAGCATAATCCTCACGCGAAGAAATACTCGCGTGACATGATCGAGGCTGAGATGCCGAACGAATAGCTCTGCCATGAATGCCGCGCCCACAACGCCCGCCTCGCCAATGATGCCCAACGCGGCAGTCATTGGCAGCAGCGCATGGTTGGAGCGTCCGGTTCGTGACTCTCAAATAACTCTTGACGTGCGCGCACGCCGTAGTAATGTGGTGACGTATGACAACAACATCACCAACGGTCAAACGGTCGGAAGTCTATCTCGCGGCGTGGATCGCTGCCGAGAAAGCACTGCCCGAAGAATCAAAGCAACTCATCGATGCGCACGACACGCTGTTTGCGAAATGGCGCGAAGCGGGATGGCCGAAACCAATACCGCCGGAACTGACGGCAGCATCGGATGCAATCGAGGCCGATCCGCTGGCAAGCATCCCCTTCGCGCTGCGTCAGCAATGCAACCAAGCCGGGAGCGAGGAATGGAGAAAGGCGAACCCGTGAAATGCCCAACCTGCGGACACGACCCCGACGACATCCAGCAAAAGCGCGCTGCGGTGTCACGGTGGTCGGGGATGACTAAGAAGCAACGCTCCGAAGAAATGTCCCGTATTCGGCGCAAGGGCATCAAACAACCAAAGCGCGTGGCCCGGCGCTCCAACTGTGGTTCGGCGACTTCTTAACCTTATCAGTCGCCTATCGAAACGCGGATTTCACTGGTATTGCACCAGTTGAGAATAAAAGGGTTGGAGAAGTCGAGCTCCGGCGGGGTAACGGGCAGGCGTGAACCGCCAGCCATCCCCAGAAACCAAAGAGATTCCCAGCAAGGGGGATGCGCGGGCGGGCGCAGTTGGGAGTTCGGAGTTGGGAGTTCGGGACGAGCAGCGGGAGCGGGAGGAGTATCGCCGCATTCGCAGGCAGACGGGGGCGATGGGGGGCAGGCCGGCGAAGCTGACGTTGCCGGTGGCCAAGCTGATCGCCAAGGAGATCGGGTTCGGGATGACGCACCGCGCGGCGTGCGCGCGGCACGGCGTCAATTACGAGACGTGGCAATCGGCCATCAAGTCCAAGCCGACCTTTTCACTAGCAGTAGAGCAGCAGAACGCGGACTGGCTGTTTAATGCGCTCCAGATCATCCAGCTAGGGCTGCCCGGTGACGGCGGGGCGAGGTGGCTGGCGGAGCGGCGGTTTGCTGAGTTCCGCAAGGTGGACACGGATGTGCAGGTGCATCAGGTCACGCACGTGCATCAGACGCCGGAGTTTCAGGCGGATGTGGCGGCGTATGCGCGGCGGCTGGATTTGGGAGTGAAGGGAGGCGGGAAGTGAATAGTTTGGTCGAGGGTCGAGGGTCGAGGGTCGAGGGTCGCTCACCCCAGATCAAGCTCACTCGGAAGGCTGGGCCGAAGCGTGGGGTGCTCCGGCAGGAGGACATGAACCGGATGCAGCTCGCGGCGTATTCGACGCCGGGCGGGTTTGGCCGGTTCTTCCTGAAGCTGCCGCTGACGGACAAGCAGGTGGCCGTTCTGAATTCCTTCATGCACACGGGCAGCCATGTGTCCGGGGTGTTTTGCAATGAGGCGGGCAAGACGACCAAGCTCATCGCCACGCTGGTGCTGTGGCATTGCTTTGCGTATCAGCGGCGCGGGGAGAACGGCGGGGTGATAGCGACCTCGGGAAGCTGGTCGCAGATCACGCAGCAGCTCGTGCCGGCGCTCAAGGGCTTGGCGCATCACTTTAACCCGAAGCGGTGGGAGTTTCTCGACCGCGAGGTGAAGGTGGACGGGATTCCCAACTTCATGGCGTTCAGCGTTTCGGACGTGGGCCGGGCGGAAGGCTTCCACGGGTCGCCGGAGAATCCACTGCTCGCCATCGTGGACGAGGCGAAGAGCGTGAAGGACGGGGTGTTCCGGGTGATTGAAGATCGGTGCCGCCCCCAGCGCACCGGGTTCTTCTCCTCGCCGGGCTATGCGGTGGGCAAGTTCTACGAGAGCCAGACGGGTGCGGGGAACTTCTACCAGCGGCACAAGGTGACTGTGGACGATTGCCCTTGGATTGACCGCAACGAGATGAAGCGGCTGGTGATGAAGGCGGGAAATGGCGACTACGAGGCGGGACTTCAGGACCCGTTCATTCGCTCGGCCTACTTCGCGGAGTTCATGGCGTTCGTGGAGGACGCGCTGATTTCGTTTGCGGAGATCGAGGAATGCCTTGCGGACCCGCCCCGGCAGGCGGCAGGGGAGCGGCGCGTGGACTGTGACTTTGCGGCGGGTGGTGACGAGAACACGATGGGAGTGCGCGTGGGGAACAAGGTCTGGCTGGAGAAGGCATGGACGGACAAGAACACCATGAGCGCGGTGGGCCAGTTCCTCGTGCTGTTCGAGAAGCTGCGGCAGCAGTTTGGACTGCGGCCCGAGGAGACCTTCGGCGACGCGGACGGCCTGGGCAAACCGATTTGCGACCGCATCCGCGAGGCGGGCTGGGCGATCAACGACTGGCACGCGAACGGCGAAGCGCTGAAGAAGGGCGATTTCAAGAACCTCGCCAGCGAGGCGTGGTTCGAGGGCACGGACAAGATCAAGCGCAAGGAAGTCAGCATTCCCGACGATGCGGAGTTCAAGGGGCAGATTACTGACCGGCAGGCGCGGTTCAGCAGCGACGGGAAGCGGTGGGTGGAATCGAAGGATGACTTGTTCCGCCGGCAGTCCCGCGATGGCCGGCCCGTGCGCAGTCCTGACCGGGCCGAGGTGTTGCTGCGGTGCATGACGCCGGGCCGACTGACGCGCAGCTTGAACCTGCTGCGGCAGACGGAGCGGATTCCAGGCACGAAGTTCATGCTGGAGCCGGAGCAGACGGGGCGCGGCGTGGAGGTGGATGAGGGCTTGCTGGCGAGCATGGGAATGGGAGGCGGACTGTGAACGAGCTTCACACGACCATTCTCGCGGCGTTGTCTGAGCGGGCGGACTGGGAGGACAAGCAGCGGATTTTCTACGCGATGCGGCACGAGGGTTTGCGGCGGTCGCGCAAGCCCTTCCCCGGCGCGGCGGATGTGCATTACCCGCTGGTGGACGGGGCCATTGAGGGGTTCAAGCCGTTCTATGTCAACCAGCTCACGGCGGACGAGTATGTGGCGGAGTTCACGGCGCTGCGGCAGGACATCGCGGTGTTCCGGGACTCGGTGCGGCAGTTCTTCGATTGGAAGCTGAAGAACCGGACGGACTTCTTCGCCAAGTGCATGAGCGCGGTGGACACGATGCTCATGCGCCAGCGCGGTATCCTGAAGCACTACTGGGATGCGGACAAGGGCAAGCAGGTGGTGGAGGTGGTGGACCCGCTGTTCTTCATCGTGCCCACGCGCAGCCTGGGGCCGGACGTGGACGACTGGTTTGTCCATGTGAAGCAGATTTCCATTGGCCAGTATCGGCGTTCCAAGGTTTATGACCAAGACCCCGCGCTGCTCGCGCGGATACGTGGCGGCTCGCGGGATGAGCAGGCGCAGAGCACGAGCGACACCGAGAAGCTACAACGCGAGGGGCTGACGGACACCAAGGACAAGGAGACAGTGATTATTTGGGAGCGGTGGGAGAAGACGTCGGACGGCTGGCTGGTGCGCGAGTATTCGCCCCGTGTGCCCGACGTGGACCTACGCCGGCCCCGGTTCGCTGGCGAGAAGTGGCAGGGCAAGGCGTGGCAGCCGTTCGTCTCGCTGGTGTCCGAGATCAAGGACGAGGGCTGGTATGCGCCGCGCGGGCTGGCGGAGCGGCTGGGGCCGTTCGAGGTCGCGCTGTGCAAGCAGTGGAACGAGAAGCTGGACGCGATGACGTTCCTGAACAAGCCGCTGTTCACGCGCGAGGATGATCTGCCGGGCAACACGCTGAACATCACATTCCAGCCCGGCGAGGTGCTGCCCAAGGGTGTGAAGCCCACGCCGATGCAGCAGCTCCCCAACAGCTTCGAGGAGGACATGAGCCTCACGCGGGCGGTCGCGCAGGACTACATCAAGTTGCCCGATGCGGGCACCTCGGCGGACCCGACCAACACCAAGGCGACCAGCGAGCATCCGACGGCGCGGCAGGTGAGCTACCAGGCCAGCCTCTCGAACAACACCACGAACATGCGCGGGTTCGTGTTCCGGCTTTGCCTGAAGGAATCGCTCTGGCGGATGTGGTCGCTGATCGTGGCGCACGAGAAGGAGGAACTGACCTTCTACGTGGGGCAGGACATCAAGGTGCTGCCGCAGGAGGCGCTGAGTGACCAGTTCGACATCGCGCCGGCCGGCGCGATTGACGCGTGGAACCGGAGCCAGCGCAAGCAGGACGCCGGCAACCGCTTCAACGCATTCAACAATGACCCCATGATAAACCAAGAGGAACTTCGCCGCGACTTGCTGAATGCCGAGGACGCGCGGCTGGCGGCGCGGCTCATCGTGCCGCAGGGCCAGAAGCAGGCGACGGAGGCCGAGGACGAGGCCATTGAAATCCTGCTGCTCATGGAAGGCTGGCCGGCGCAGGCGATGCCGACTGAGGACCACGCGCTGCGGATTCGGATTCTCTACGGGAAGCTGGAGCAGTTAGGGCAGCGCGGCGTGCCGGTGGACCCGATGGTGGCGCAGCGGTTTCAGGAGCACATCCAGCAGCACCTGCAATATCTCGCGCAGCAGAACCCGACGATGGCCAAGCAGTTCGCGGGCGCGATGGCAGCGGTGCATGGCACCGACGATGGCAGCGGCGGCATGGATCCAGGCGCGGAGAATGTCGTGCCGATGGGCGGCGCGCTGCCGCCTCCGAACTCTGAGCTGCAATCTCCTGAACCCCAGCTCGCGGGAGGTGCGATGTGATTCGGCGGCTGCAAGCGACTTTGCGGGCGTGGCGCGTGTTCCGCACGTGCTGGCCGGCGCTGACGCAGGACGTGGCGGTGTCGTGGGATGACTCCGACCGCGCGCGGTTGCAAACCTTCCTTGCCAGCGGCGAGGGCAAGCGGTTGCGCGTGCTCTTGCGCGTGGCGGTGCAGCAGAAGGACAGCGAGGCGGTCGTGCGGATGCAGTGCGGCGACTTCGACCGGGGCGTGGCTCTCGGGTTCAGAACGGCGCTGGCGTATGTGATTTCCCTTTCGGTGCCCTCCGCACCGCAAAAACAGGAGGAACCCGAGTTTGTGCTGCCGGGCGCGCAGCATGGCCTCGAACAACGGTGGTCGCCCTAGACGCTGAACTATGCCCACAGCACTCGAACCGGAACCGACGATGGAGTTTGAAGGCGCGACGCCTGCGGACTTGGCCGTGATGGAATCACAGCTCAAGGCCGCAATGGAGTCGGAGCCGGCGAACTCACAGCCTGAAAATGACCCCGAGCCGCAGGCCCTCGGGGAGTCGGACGAGACGCCCGGAGCGCAGGAAACCAAGCCCAATGCCGCCGAGCCAAGCGCCGGCACACACGAGGACACGAAGACGAAGCCAGAAGCCAAGGCCGCTGACGCGGCTGCTGCCGAGACCAAGCCGGATCCGAACGCGAAGCCGTTGAGCAAGTTCGCCAAGAATCAGGAGCGCCTGGATAAGACGTGGAAGGGCGTGAACGAGACGAAGGCGGCGATTGCCAAGGAGCGCGAGGAGATCGAGGCGCAGAAGGCGCAGTTCGCCAAGGAACGGCAGGAGTGGGAGGCCAAGCAGTCCGAGAAGCCGCAGCACAGCCCCGAGGAATACGAGGCGGCGGCGGCGCATTGGGAGAAGCAGGGTTTGCTCGACCAGGCGGACGCGGCCCGCGCGGAAGCCAAGCGGCTGCGGGAGAACCCGCCCAAGGCGCGGACCCCCAGCGCCTCGACGGCGGAGCTGGAGGCTGGACAGCGCAAGAGCTGGCAGCAGGTGAAGGCCGAAATCCCGGAGATGTTCGACGCGGCGAACCCGCTGAACACCGAGATGAAGGGCTGGCTGGAGAAGAACGGGGCGACGCATCCGGTGATGAAGCTGGCCGAGGGGCCGCACTTGATCGCGCACTTCCTGAAGATGAAAAGCGATCTGGCCAAGGCTGGCCAGGTGTCCTCGCGTGTGCCGGTGCTGGAGAAGGAGCTGGCGGCCATGACGGCCAGAAACAAAGAGCTGGAGCAGTTGGTGAGCGTGTCGGGCTCCGGCCCCGCGCTCTTGTCCACGAAGGCGAGAACCATCGAGGACATGAGCGATGAGGAGGCAGAAGCCCATCTAAAACGACTGGCGAGCCAAAACTGACCCGGCCTGAAAGAACACCATGAGCATGACCACCGTATCGAACCCCGCCAGCATGGCGGATCAGTTCCAGACCTTCTTCAGCAAGAAGATGCTGGAGCACCGCAAGAACACCTTGCGGCTCGCGGACCTCGCGGGCGTGAAGCACGAGGCCGACATCCAGATGAACCACGGCAACTACACCATCCGCTGCTTCAAGAAGCGCCCCGGCGCTTCCAGCAACGTGTCGGCCCTGACCGAGGGCGTTGCCATCAGCACGTTCGCCGAGATTGCGACCGGCTACGTGGACGCCACCCTCGCGCAGATCGGCGAGGCGGGGAAGATCAGCGACATCGTGAAGTGGACGGCCATTTTTGACTGGGTTTCCCAGTTCATCGAGACCCTGGGCGAGGACTCCGCGCTGAAGCTGGATGACACCATCCGCGACGCGATTGTGTCCGGCATGCAGGACATCAACAGCCGCTTCGAGCAGTTCGCGGGCGTGCCCTACACGGGCGACGGAGACGACGACTTTGCCAGCCTCGCGGCCTTGGCCGCGACGCAGGCCAAGGCGACCCGCCTCCAGTTCCTCGCGGCCATCACGACCCTGAAGGCCAACCTCTGCCCCATGATTGGCGGAGGCGCGGTGGCAGTGGTCGCGCCCCAGGTGATGCAAGACCTGCGGCAGGACAAGGACTGGGTGGCAGCGGCGACGCACTCCCGTCCGGAGAAGCTCTACAAGAACGAGGAGATGATGCTGGACGGCATCCGCTTCATCGAGGGCACGAACCCGTTCCGTGAGAACGTGTATGGCACCAACCTGGTGACGGGCGCGGTTTACTCGAACTTCGTGTTCGGGCGCGGCGCGTTTGGCGTGCCGAAGCTGACCGGTGCGGGCAACCCGACCAAGCCCAGCATCATCATCAACAACAAGCCGGACAAGTCCGACCCGTTGAACCAGTTCTGTGTGCTGGGCTGGAAGTCCTTCTACACGGCGAAGCTCATGCTGACCTCGCTCGCGGGCGATGTCCCCAACGTGGTGAACGTGCGCACGAAGTCCACCTACGACCTGTAACCCCTGACCAGAAAGGACACACGACCATGAAAACCATGAAACACCTCCTCGCGGCGCTGGCGCTCTTCGCCCTCGCCTTCACAGCCCACGCGCAAGACCCTCGGTATGTCTTCGCCGGGCAAGGCACGGCCATCTCCACCACGAACGCGCATTACATCGTGCCCGTGGGGACTGGTGATCCGGTCATCACGTTCCTGGACGCGACGGGCGACACGAGCCCGAGCGTGCTGCGATTCCGCACGTCTGGCACGCCCACGGTGCTGTCGTCGGCGACCGCTGCGAGTCCGGGAACGAACCTGGTATGCGTTGGAACGGGTTATGCCGCCAATGACATCATCATCCTGCAACACCGCGCAGCCGACACTTACGAGCGCCTGGTGGTGAGCACGGCCAGTTCATCGAACATTACCACGACCGCAGCCATTACCACGGCCGCGGCCATCGGTGACATCGTTTGGCTGACAACGAGCGCAGGCATCTCCTCCGGCGTGACGAACACGGCGGGGGTGCAGCGATACAGCGCGGGGGGGATTTTCTCGGCAGGCCGAGGGAAGCCCATCCTGGTGAATCTGACCGGCACGAACACGCCGGCCTTGAACAGTGTTGGGGGCTACTACCTCCAGCGGTGAGTGACGAGTGACGAACCGCCGGGCGGCGGAGGTGAGACCGCCGCCCGGCATTCCCAAACAAAACCATGAACAAAGAAAACCAGAATCCCGAAGAGGCCAAGGCTGCTGCCAAGGCTGAACGCAAGGCCGCGCGTGCCGCTGCTGCTGCCGCGCTGGCTAACCCCGCCGCTGCCGCCGCTGCTGTTGCTGAAGCGGCCAATCCTGAGCCTTCCCACAAGGGACTCGTGAAAGACCTCGCCGCGCTTATCGGCAAGGTGGGCAAGCTGCCCAAGAGCGAAGAGAGCGTGACAGCTTTGCGCAAGTTGCAGGCGGCGCACGCGGCTCTTCAGCGGGATGCCAAGGCCGCAGAGTAACCGACTGAAATTAAATGCCCGGCGGTGGCGAACCCGCCGCCGGGCCAACCCAAAATAAAAACTATGGACCCCTCCGAGATGGACAAGCTGATGGCGGAAGATGCCAGCACCGAGAACCCGCCGCCTGCGGACGGGGTTGAAATCTCCGTGCCAATGACGGCGCTGACTGCTGCCGGAGAGAACCCCGGCGACGAGGCGCAGCCCGAGGAGGGCGACGCCGTGGCCGTGCAACTGGAGGGCAAGTTCGTCCGTGCCGAGGGCGGGAACGGCATTATCCGCGTGACCACCGCGAACGGCGAACCGATGACGCCGCCGGCACCGGAACCGATGCCCGATGAGGGCGAGGCGCTGCGCGCTGCCGCAGAGGAAGGGGGCTACTAATATGAAGCCGAGAGTCGAGAGCCGAGAGTCGAAGGTGGGGCTCATGCTGATTGCCATGCTCCTTTGCGCCGGCATTGCGGTGGCGGATGGGCTGGGGGCGTTCCGGGAAGTCACCAAGACCAATTCGGATGCAGCCGTGCCGGTGCGACTCGTCGCCACGCGCGGCCAGTATTTCAGGAGCGCAACGGTCTATGGGAAGCTGCATGCCCGGACGAACAACACGAGCAGCGTGTGGCTGGGGATCAACTCGACCAACAACACGCAGCCCATCGAGGTGACGGCGGGCGGGTCCGTGGTGATCTCCGCGCCGGTCAACTCGTTCTTCGACCTCTACGACATTTACCTCGACGTGGTGACGGCGGGAGATGGCGTTGTGGTGGTGTGGGATCCGGCACCGTGAGCCAGCAGTTGAGAGTTGAAAGTTGAAAGACAAGACCATGAAGCCAAACCGATTCGGAAACCTCTCGATGCGCGCGGCCTTTGTCGCCGGCCTGCTGTGCTGCGTGTGCATGGGCGCGGTTTACAAGGTGGTGCAGAACCTGCAAGACCTGAACAACGTGAAGCTGCCGGCGGCACCAAGCAACGGGGACGCGCTGGTTTACAACACGAGCTTGGGAGCATGGACTAACGGCACGGCTTCCGGCGGCTCGGGCATCGGGACCAGCGGCGGTCTGGGCACCAACACCACGATCTACGGCCTGACCATCAACACGGGGGAGACAAACAACTCGCTGACGGCAAGCCGGGCGGTGGTGACGGATGCCAACAAGGGCGTCATCAGCAGCTCGGTGACGGCCACGGAGTTGGCCTATGTCTCGGGAGTGACGGGCAACATCCAGACCAACCTCGACAAGCGGGCCTCCACCAACATCCAAGTCATCGCGGGCAGCAACGTGACCATCACCACCAACTCGGTGAATAGTTGGACCATTGCCTCCTCGGGCGGCGGTGGATCGGGCATCCTCACGAGCAACGGCCTCGGGACAAACACCACCTTCTACGCCACGGCGGGAACGACCAACCGGCCGGCCATCTTCGTCAGCACCAACACCGCGCTGACTTCCTACTTCGACAAGGACGCGAACCTCGTGATTGGCACGAACACGGCATCCTTATCTGGCGTGATGCTGAAGGCGCAGTTGGACAGCTATTCAACCCCCACGCTGGTGGTGGGTTCAGCGGACCCAGCATACTCTGATTCTGGTTTGTTCTCGGGCAAGTATCACACCATCGGGACTTCGCTATCGAGCGTGCTCGCCTACTTCAATGCAAACGGTGGCGCTGGCTGGACTCTGGCAAATACATACGGGTTCGGATGGAACAGCAGCGCGGGCGGGACTGTTGGCACCATGAACTCCGTGGACACATACCTTTCCCGCAACGCGGCGAATGTGGTGGAATTCTCAACAGGTTCCAAGACGCTGGCAACGCGCTCGACACTGCTCGCAGCCAAATACACGGGCCGCGCTGGAACTTCTACGACTACTTACAACGCAGGCGGAGTAATCTGGGTGGACACCACGACCACGGGAAACGTGGGAAGCGGCGTGGACACCATCCTGACCAACAACATCGGAGCGGATGTGTTCACGGTGAATGGCGATTCTGTTGACCTCTTCATAACTGGTAATATTGCGGACACTGTTGGGGCCAACAAAGAACTGGTGCTGAAGATTGCTGGCCAGACGATTTATGATTCCGGCGTGATTGCTCCTGCTGTGGCCGTTCCTTGGAGGATGCAGGCTACCCTGACCCGGACGGGAGCCTCTGCGCTGGATTACAATGTGGCCTTCATCCCAAATGACGCCTCCACCACGGCGCAGTATGTGACTGTGGCGCAGGGAAGTCTCACCATCGGTTTGACCACGAACAATCCCGTGCTGATGACGGGCGAATCCTCCACGACTCCCACATCGAATGACGTGGTTCGAAGAATTGCACGGGCCGAGTTCAAGCCTGCACCTTAAAAAAGACACACGCATGAGTGACCGTATCCGAAAGAGTTTCGAGATGGTGGCGGCTGTGATTGGCGTTGCGGCTGGTCTTGCCGGGATGTTCGGGGCGTTCGTCCTGCTGCCCTCGCGCATGGAGGCGGCTGAAAGGCAGATCACCCGACTCAACGAGCGCGACGAGCGCAACCGCGAGCTGCTGGTGCGGTTGGAGGAGCGACAGATACAGGTGCTGGCAGAAATCAAGAAGATCAGGGGGGATCAATGACCCAGCACATCGTCCGCATTAAGAAGATGAACGTGTCCGGGTGGCTCTATAGCCTGGGCGCGGCCTTCATCGGCGGCGGTGCGACCTCGGCCTCGGCGTGGCTGGGGCTGCTCGCGGCCAAGTCCGCTGGCATGGACGTGCCGAGCCTCAACTTCCAGGCGCTGGGCATCATCATGCTCTCGGGCGCGCTGCCCAACTTCTTCTCGGTGCTGGCAAAGACCCCCCTGCCGCCCGTGGAGGACACGGAAATTGACCCAACACCATGAAATCTATCTTCTCTCTCCTATCTTCCATCTTCTTGCTGACCGGCTGCGCCACGTGGGAGGGCCTCAGCCCCACCACTCAAGCCGTGCTCAAGGCCGGCGCGAAGCTCGCGCTCTCCTACGGCGTCGCCGAGCTGGGCGACCGCGTGAAGGAGGTCCGGCCCTTTGAAGGCCAGCTCAAGGGCCTCATCGAGACGACCTTCGCCAAGCCGCTGAGCGCCGAGGAGACGGGCAAGGCGTTGAAGGCGGGCGTCGCGGCCACGGTGCCGGCGGAGCTGCGGGAGCCGGTGCTGGCGCAGTTCCGCGAGTCGTTGGCCGGTGGCAAGACCACGGCGGCGAGTCCTGAGCGCAACCGGGATTTCAACCGCCGCGTGGCAAGCAATCTGTGAAGAACTTCGAGATCATGTCAGCGATGCAGGCGTGCGGCGCGACCAACGCCGTAATCGCCTACGTGCTGGACCGGGAATATGCCTGCCCGGAGCTGGAATACATCGAGCGAGATTTCGCCAAGTGGTTTTGGGCGGAGCAATATCGGCGCGGGCTGGCGACGTGGACCGAGGAGACGAACGACTGCGACAACTTCAGCGTGCGGGCGTTCGCGGACATGGGTATGGCCCACGCGCTGACATCTCCGGGAAGCAAGATGGGGCTGGCCTTCGGCCTGTTCTTCTACAAGCCGGATTGGTCCTCACAAAACCACTCGATCAACTGCGCAATCATCAAGGGGCCGACCGATGAATACCGAGTGGTGTTCTTCGAGCCGAACCCAAAGTCAGGCGGGTTCGGAGTCCTGAACCTCAGCCAGGCGGAAAGGAACTCATGCTTCGGATACTTGTTTTGTTGAGCCTCGGTGCGGCGCTATTGACCGGCTGCGAGACCACACCGCATTCCCCGGCCCCTCCGCCCATGCGTTACTCGGAACCTCCCGCGCGCTGACTTATGCCGCTTTACGACTACGAGAATCTGAAGACCGGCGAGCGCCGGGAGTTCTTCCGGCGCGTTGACATGCGCGACATCCCCGGATGGCGGCGGGTGATGCCGGACAGAATCCTTGTCCACATGAACGGGCTGAAGGAGCCGGACCCGATTAACTTGGTGGCCGAGGCGAAGAAGGGTTTCGCGCAGGCGGAGATCACGCACGGGCGGGCGAAGATCGAGGAGACGCTGGGGATGCCCATCAAACAAATCAGAAAGATATGGAACAACTTCCACGAAACGGACCAACGGCCAGCGCGCGCGGCATGAGCGACCGGGCGAAAATTGCGGCGTGCTGGGCGGCGGCGTGCCTGCTGGCAGTGGGCTTTCTTCAACTCTCGGGCGCGGCGGACATCACGCCGGGCTACACCTTCAGCCCGGCGGAGAAGAACATCACGGACGTGAAGCTCAACGCGGCGACGAGCGGCACGGTGGCAACTAGCTTTTACACTGGCAAGAGCGCGGACACGGCGGTGGGGGCGGACACGGTGCTGTTCTATTCGAGCAGCGCGGGGACGTTCAAGAAGACCACGCTGACGACGCTCTTTGGAAACCTGCCGGCCATGAACGGCCTGAGCACGCTGAACGTGGTGGGGGATTTCAGCGTGAACACGAGCAAGTTCACGGCGAACGCGACGACGGGGAACACGGCGGTGGGAGGCAACCTGACGGTGGCCACGAACCTTTCGGTGACGGGGACGACGACCTTGACCGGGACATTGAGCGCGACGAACACGACCACGCTTGGAAACACGGGGGTCGGCACATTGAGCGCAAGCGGCAACGCCACGTTGCTGGGAAACATGAGTCTTGTGGGGACCGCAAGTTTCACCTCTGCCGTCGCCTTCAATGGAGGCGTGACGCTGGGCGATGCGGCGGCGGACACCATCACGGTGAACGGCACGCTGGCCGGGACGCTCTACGGTGCGCCCGTGGTGGGGCTGACGAATGCCACGCCGCTGACCACGGACAAGTTCCTGTTCCAAGCCAGCGGGGACAGCAGCAAGCTGAGGATCGGCACGCTGCCGACGCTCCTGAACACGTTCACGACGAACGGGAGCATCTCGGCCACGGCGGTGGACGTGGCGCACGGGCTTGGAGGCACGCCCGACTCGGTGACCTTCTTCCTTGTCTGCACCAACGCGGAGCTGGGGTATGCCATCGGGGACGAGATTCCGGCTTACACGGCCGTGAACACGAGCGAGCGCAACGTGCTGATGGGCGGCGCGAACACCACGAACGTGTTCTTCGCAATGAACGTGCTGACCGCGATTGACGTGCGCAGCAAGACCAACGCGGCGGCGGGAGTGGTTCCCATCGTGAACACCAACTGGAACGTGCGGGTGCGCGCCATAAAGAAGCCATGAATCTCGCCGACCTCGCGGACCATATTTGCGAGACCGTCCGCAAGACGGATTCGGACAGCATCGCGGCGTGCAAGAACTACCTCAAGCGGCGCGATCAGATGCTTTGGGATGGGTATCTGTGGAGGGATTCCATTTACCAGTTCACCAAGGTGGTGGGGCCAGACGCGCCGAGCGACGACTGCCTGACGGTCGAGACCGCCGCCAGAATCGGGCTGCTCAACGCAGAGGGATACGTCTTTCTCCCGTCCGTGGTCGGTCGCGTGATGGCGGTGCGCCTGACCGAATACGTGCTCCGAAATGAGCCAATGGAGAAGTATTTCCAGCAGTCACTGGACCAATTCGACGAGGAGGGAACTCCGGTGGAATACACGCTCCTGGAGCCCGCCGCGTGGCAGAGCTACAATACACAACTCCTTTGGCTGACGAGCACCGACGCATCGGATACCGGCGTTTGCGTGGTGAACTTTATAGACACCTTTGGAGGCGCAAAAACGGTGGCTGTCACCCTCAACGGCCCCGGCGTGCTCGGTGGCTACATCGGCAGCGGGACCACGATCATCAGCATTTCAAAACCCACGACAGTGGGGGTGGTTGCGCTGAGAATTGGCACCGTGGACGGCGTTATTGTTCATGCACTCGCGGCTGGGGACACCTTTGCCCCGCAGTTTCAACGGCTCAGGCTTTTCCCCGCACCGGCCGAGGCGAACGTGACCATTCGCTGCCTTGTAAAAAAACGCTATGTCCCAATCGTGGGCGACTACGAGGAGCCGAGGCTGCGGCAGGCGGAGAACGTCCTGCTCGCGTTTGCGATGGGCGACATGTGCCGGCGGCAACGTCAGTTTGCCAAGGCGGACAACTGCTTTGCCGAGGGCAAGGCTTTGCTCGCCACGCTGGCGAACATCGAGTTCCACCAGCAGGCCAACCGCCAGCGGCTCGTGCCTGCTTGCGAGCCTGACCCGCTGCGGGACCGGGGCTACACGGGGGCGTTCTCCGGGAAAGGTTACTGGTAAGCGATGCCCTACGACACGTCCATGCTGCTCGATGACCCGCTCTTAAACGAGCGGGTGGAGCGCGTCGCGGGAATGGATGCCTACCAGCGGCCCACGCTGCTGCCCTCGCACATCATGGCTCTCATGGAGAACCGGCTGGTGACGGACAACGGCAAGTGCAAGGTGCGGCCGGGCTTCGATGCTTTGGGCGGTGGCGTCATCGGCGCGGGCTACACGACGAAGATTCAGGGGATGCAGTGGCACCAGCGGATGCTCGCGGGCGTGGTCTCGCAGCGGCTCGCGGCGGTGTGCAACACAAACCTCCACAACTGGGACGGCTCAAGCTGGGGCGCGGCGGTGGCGGGCTGGACGGCCACGAGCAACACGGCCTTGGTGGGCATCGCGCCGATGAACAATAAGCTGTATCTCGTGGACGGCACGCAGCGCATTTACGAGTTCGACGGCACCACGTTCTCCGCACTCTCGGCGGGAGATGATCCGGTGGCGGGGGCCGGCATCATCGTCTCGCACGCGGACCGGCTCTTTGCGGCGGGATGGGACGGCACGGTGGTCGCGCCCTACGTGCTGCGGGCGAGCGATCTGCGGGACGCTGGGACGGGCAAGTGGCACCCGATCAACTTCCAGTTCCAAGCGGGCAGCGACTACGCGCCGATCACGGCGCTGGTCCCGATGCTTCGGAACTGGCTGGTGGTGTTCAAGGAGAACGCCATCTTCATGGTGCTCTGCGACCCGCTGGCGACGACGGCGGCGCTGTGGAACAAGCAGGAGGTCAGTCTTGAGCTGGGCTGTGTGGGCCGGCGCGCGGCCATCCGCGTGGGCGGGGACTGCTGGTTTTGGAGTCAGGACGGGATCCGTGGCATCACGTCGAGCGTGGGCACGGAGGGGGCGTTTGAGTTGGTCGCGCCTTACTCGCAGCCGATGCAGCCCTACGTGGACCGGGTGAACCTGACTTACAAGCACCTCATCACCGCGCACCGTTACCGGGACTTGGTGCTGTTCTCGGTGCCGCTGGATGCGGCCACGGAGCCGAGCCACACGCTGGTCTTCAACGCGCGGCTTCAGCAGTGGATGGGTGTCTGGAGCGGGGTGACGCCGACGTGCTGGGCCACCACGCGCTTTACGGGTTCAGCGGAGCGGCTGGTGATGGGGGACACGGCGGCGCGGGTGAACCAGTGGAAGGACTTGAACGAGCAGAGCCTGGACGCGACTTACACGGACAACTCCGTGGCCATCGCCAGCGTGCTGACGACGAAGAGCTTCATGTTCGGCGAGCCGGACAGCAACAAGGACGCGGACTTTGTGGAGTTCCTGTTCGATGCGGCCTTTGGTGTGAACGCGACAATAACGGCTTACTACGACACGGTGCTGACGAAGACGTGGACCGTGAACTTGGACACGACGCAGAACCAGCTCCCGCTGGAGCTGCCCTTCGACCTCGCGGTGGCGGGCGCGCAGCGGGTGCGGCAGGAGATGGACAGCCTCGGGGATTTCCGCGAGGTCTATTTCACGATCACGACCACGGCGGGCAACAACGTGTTCCTGACCGCGAGCGTGAATGCGTATCTGGAAAGCGTGAGGGACACATGAGCGCTCCCTTCTTCATCACCGGACTACCGAGGAGCCGCACGGCGTGGCTGGCGAACTTCTTCACCTGGGGGAATGCCTTCTGCCATCACGATCTGCTGCGGCTGGGCTTCTCCGTGCCGACGCTGAAGCGGAAGTTGCAGGCGACGCGCGCGGAGTTCGTGGGGGATTCGGACAGCGCGCTTTTGCTGCTCGCGCCTCAGCTTGTGGCGGAGTTCCCGGAGTCGCGCTGGCTGCTCGTGCGCCGGCCCGTGGCTGATGCGGTGGCGGACTTTCAGAAGTATTTTGGCGGGCACCCCTATCCCGGACTGCCGCCGCTGACGGACTCGCAGGCCAAGGACTTGTTCCAGCGCGGGGATCAGCAATGCGAAGACCTCGCGCGGCTCGTGCCGTCGGACCGGCTCTTGCAGGTTCGGCACGACGAGCTGGACAGGCTGGACTGCCTGCGCCGGATTTGGGAGTGGTGCGTGCCCCTCCCCTTCGAGCCGGAGCGCGCGGAGATGCTGAACACGTTCAACGTCTCGATCATCAGCGAGAAGGTCAAAGTCAACCCCTGAACCTATGCCATTTTGGGCCGCAGCAATTATCGGGATCGGGAGCGCCATCGGTGGGGCCGTCGGCGGACCGGACGCCCCAAACGCGCCCGACTACGCCGCCGCGAACAAGGCGGGCATCGAGGCGGACATTGCCACGCTCGCGCGCCGGCGACTGATTGACAGCGCGGCCGGACAGGGCAAGGAACTCATCAAGGAGGGTTACAAGCGCACTTTCGGCGGGGACGTGGCGGCGTTGACGGCGCAGCAGCAGGCCAAGGTGCAGCAGCTTCAGGCCCGCGAATCCCAGCTCGCGCAGGAACTCGCCGCAGCACAGGCCGCGACCGTGACCAACCACGACGGCGGCGCGCGGCAGTCTCGAATCACCGCAGCGCAGACCCAGCTCGACAACCTGACGGCGGACCTTCGCACGGCCACCGACACTCTCCAGAGCATTCAAGCCAACAACGGCTCGGCCATCTACCAGGATGCCGACGGCAACGTGGTGGCGCGGGACCAAGCCCTTGAAGCCGACTTCACCGGGCTGGGCGACGCGGACAAGGCGGGGGCCAACGCGGACAAGATGGCGCAGCAGATGCTGGACTTGCAGCGCAAGTATGGCGCGGACTTCGTGACGGAGGCGAAGAAGCAGCTCGAGCTGGCGAACCCGCAGGAGACGGCGGCCAAGACGAAGCTCTTCGACGAGATCATGGCGGACCAGGGCAAGACGCCCGACCGCACGGTGGCCAAGACCCTTCAGCAGCAAATCCTCGAAGAGCTGAACCAGGGCGGCGGGACGGACGCGGCGACCAACCGGGAGATCGAGCAATTCCTCACCGCCCAGCAGAGCGCGCGGGGCGGCGGCTACGGCACGGCGGACGAATACGAGCGGGCCATGGGCGTGGGGCAGGCGGCCGAGGCGCGCAAGACGCAGCGCAAACAGCAGGCGATGGCCTTTCTCACGAGCGGAGCGACGCCGGAGGATGCGGACTTCCGGGTGGGCCAGCAGAACAAGGCGAACCTCGGCAGCTTCATCAGCGGCAGCAAGCCCAGCGCGGAGTTCGCCAGCCTCACGGGCGCGCAGACGGGCGCGGCGCCGTTCGTGGCCGGCCCGGCAGCGCCCGGCTTGAACCCGAACGCGGGACAGCAGGGCGCGCAGTTTGCACAGGGAAACTACAACACGCAGACCAACTATGCGGCGGGACAGGCAAACCCGTGGTTGCAAGGCATCGGGGTGGGCTTGAAGGCTTACGGGGTTTTCAACCAGGGCGGAACCAAGACGGCCAGCTCCGAGCAAAATGTTGGCTGGGGCACGGCGACGGGCAGCCCGTTCAAGGTCTAACTTTATGGCACGCGCATCTGACTTCGCAGCGATTGGGGATGGGCTGGACTCCATCCGGCAAAGCATCTTGCAGCGCAAGCTGGAGGAGTATCGCGCGCAGAAGGACGCGGAGGAGAAGGCCCGTTACGAGGCGCAGAGCGCGCGGCAGATCAAGCTGGACGATGCCATGGGGCAGTTCCGCACCTCGCAGCTCAAGAACCAGACGGACGCGGCGGCGGACGCGGCGGCTGCCCGCAAGTTCACGCAGGACCGGCTCACGGCGGCTGACGCGCTCAAGGCTCAAGGCGCAGCGCAGGCCCTCGATACGAAGCGGCAATACATGAGCCAGTTCGGCCCGGCCGTCGCGGCGGACCCGGAGACGAACCCGACGCCCAACGGCGAGGCTACGGGGGGCTTGGACATTACCAGCCCGGAAGACCAGCTCCGCGCGGCGCAGCGCGTGCCCGGAGCGCTGGATCAGGACAAGATGCTCTCCATCGCAACGAGCCTTGCGAACACCAAGGCGAGGTTAGAGGCGGGCGGACCCGCAGAAGCCAAGAACATCGAGCCGCAATTGAAGACGTTCACCATTGGGGGCAAGGACGTGACCTTGATTTACAACCCCGCCACTGGCCACCACAGCTTTCCGCCGGACTCGAAGACTAACAAGCCCAACATGCGCGACGTGCTCGCGGTGGGAAAGCAGATCAAGGAGAACACGGCCCGCATGGCAGAGATTCTGAGCATGGACCCGGCGCAGGTGAAACGCGGGGTCACAGACAAGGAATATCGCGCGCTCGAAGCGGAGAACCGCAAGCTGAATGACATGATGTTTCCCCTCATGGACGAAAAGCCAGCGGCCAGCCCCGGAGTGGCAGCGGCTCCCGGCGCGGCCCCGGCTCCCGCAGCAGCCCCGGCGGCAGCGCAGCCCACCGCCCCGCGCGGAGCGGCAGCACCAAAAGTAAGCTCACCCGTTGACGCGCAGGAGGCTTTGAGGCAGGCAAACGAGGCGATCAGCCAGGGCAAGGACCCGGCGTTGGTGCGCAAGCGCCTGCTGGAAATGGGAATCCAACTCAAGGACTAGCGTGCCGAATCTCTTTGCGGACATTCCCACGGTGGCGCAGGCCAAAGCGGGAGGGATGTTCGATGACATCCCGGACGCGAAGCCAGCGGTGGGCGCGGGATTGTTCGACGACCTCCCCGCACCTACGCGCCCGGCCTTCGACGTGGAAGGGACAACCGCCGCCCCAGCGGCCAAGCCGTTCTTCCGCGCGGCGGTGGACCCGGCCGATGGATTCCTTGGATCGCCCAACTTGCAGGCCAAGGGCGCGACGCTGACGCGCGCGGAGGCGTTGGACTTTGCATTGAAGGGCACCCCCGAGGCGGTCGCGCAGCGGGAACGAGAACTCCGGGCGTTGTCCCCCGAGGAGCAGGCGCGGGACGCACAGGTGGAGCGGTGGCTGCATCCGCAGCGGGCGCTGGATGTATCGGCTCAGACCTTCGCCGACGCGCGGGACACCGTGAAGGCGACGGCGGAACGAGTCTTTCGCAACCCGGACGCAGAACCGGCGGACGAGTCTTTCGTTGACCGTCTTGCACAGCCTGCAAAGCCGACGGGATTCGACAAGGTCATGGCAGGCGTTCAGCCGGCAGCACTCGACTTGGTGGATCCGCAGAACCTCGCGTTGCTTGCGGGCGGCGCGGCTCTGCCAAAGATCGCGCAGCGCGGAGTCAGCGCGCTGTTCGCGTATCAGATGGCGAAGGGTGCAGGCGAGAACGCGGCAGCGGCGCAGCAGGCTTGGAAGGACGACGACGTGGAAGGCTTCTCGCGGGCGATGGCCGGCACCACATTGGACGCATTGTTTAGCGTCGCCAGCGCGGCGCATGGGCTGAACGGCATCGCAGCGGACAGCCCGAGGATTCGCGGCTGGCTGGTGAAGCAGGCTACTGCGCGGGCAACGCCGGAGCAGGTGCAGGCCGTTCTCACGAAGGCCGAGACGGGCAAGGCCACGCCGTCCGAATATCTGATGGCCTCGATGTTGCGCGGCCAGAACGTGGACGCGCTCGCAGCCAAGTCGGGCATCACGTTCCGGGGCGAGGTGCCGAACCCGAAGCTCTTGAGCGAGGCGGGAGCGAAGTTCTTGGGAGTCAAACGCAGCGGCACACTGGAGGTTCAGGGCGAACCGCTGCAAGCCGATCCAAACCGGAAGCTTCTCACTGACGCAGCACTTCCCGAAAAGGGAACTCCCGCCACCAGCCCGTCGCCGCCCGTCGCCCCGCTCGACCTCGCGGACCTTCAGGCGAAGATGCGCGACAATCAGGGCAAGGCGCTGGCACCCAAGCCGGAAGCGGCCGCCCCAACTCCCAACTCCCAACTCCCAACTGCTAGCCCCGCCATCCGCCTGCGCGCCGTCGTGCCCGAGGGGAAGCCGGCGGCGGAGATGACCATCGAGCCGCTAACGGAGGCGCTGTTCAACACGCACCTCAAGCGGCGCAACCCTCTCATCACCACGCTGGACGAGTATCAGGAGGCTTACCCACAGGATACTCACCTGCTTACCGTGACCAAGGCGGACGGCACCGTGACGGGCACCAAGTCCGGCGGGCTGAAGGAGCTGCTGCCGGCTAATCTTTCGGATTGGCGGGAGATCGGAGATGGCAGATTGGAGAAGGGGCCGGAAGCGGCCGCCCCAACTCCCAACTCCCAACTCCCAGCTCCCAAAGAGCTTTCGCCCCTGCTGGCAGCCGCACAGACACCTCCCGAGGCTTCCCCAGCTCGCGCGGCTGATGTTTCTCCGGCTCAACCCGAGATGAACGGGCAGCCGGTTCCTCCGGCAGGGGCAGCTTTGCCAAAGGCCGAGGTCAGCGCACAGCAGGCCGCGCTGCCGCCGGAGTTGACTTCGCCCAAGGCCGTGCCTACGGTGGCCCCGGCTGCGGCAGTCTCGCCTTCAACTAACACCGGCCTCGATGAGGGAAAAGCCTCTGTAATGCCGGCGGACACGGGTGCAAGTCCCGTGAAGAGCGGATTCCCCGCAGCCAATTCTCTTCACCCCCGGCAGCTCGACGCGCAGAACAAGCTCGCACAGGCACAGTCCCGCCTCGATGCCTTGCAGCGCGCGGGCAAGGGGAAATCCAACTTCGCTTTCACCCTCAAGGCACGCATCGGGAAGCTGACCAAGCAGGCCGCGACCCCGCCACGGGCCACGCGCGGCGGCGGCGGGGCGATGCGGTTCAACGCCGAGCGCGAGGCCGCGCAGACGGATGACATCCTCGATTGGACGGTGAACCAGGGCGGTGTGCTCTCCCGCAGCGGGTATCAGAAGCGGTTCGGGCGCGAGCGCTACGAGCTGAACAAGAGCCTTTACGATGACGCTCCGCAGAGCCTGGCCGCTCCGCATCACAACAAGATATTCGGCAGCGAGACACCGGACACCATCGCGCAGTCGGCGTATCGGGCGCACCTGATTGACGAGCCGACGCCGGGCGCTTACTGGGCGGCGGTGGCGGACGCCAGCCGGGTGCGCCTGCAACACCGGCAGAACGCGAAGCGCGAGGAAGCCCGCTACGTCGAGGACATCAAGGCGGAGATGGAGAAGGGCGGACCCGAGGCCGCGCAGCAGCGCGGCCCTACCGGGGAGGACGATGTGGTGTATAGCAAGGTGGACATCAACCGGGAGTTGAACCGGCTGCTGGACAAGAAGGAGCGCACCCCGACCGAGAACGCGCGGATCACGACCTTGCAGAACTGGCTGGGGCAGCAAGACCTGTTCGCCGTGGAGACGCGCGACCCGGCGGAGATCGAGCGCGAACGCAAGGCGCAGGCTGACAAGGACGAGATCGAGCGGCGGCGCACGCGCCGGCTTCAGGGCGGACACATCGAGACGCAGGACAACCTCTTTGGCGAGCGGCAGGAGGACAAGAGCGGCAACGGGCTGTTCTTCAGCAAGACCGCCCAACCCTCGACCCTCGACCCTCGGCTCTCGACTGCCGACGTAGAGGCGCACTTGGCCGAGGCGCACGGGGCGCAACCGGGCGGGGTGGTGCAAGTCGTGGACGAGCCGGACGCGGGGTTTGATGGGCGCGCGGTGTTCGACAAGAAGACGGGCGACTTGCTGCGCATCGAGATCAACGCGGCGGAGGTGAGCAGCCCGGCGGACGTGGACCGGGTGTTCGCGCATGAGATCGCGCACGTCGTCTGGCGGGACGGCGGGGTGCAGGAAGTGCTGGGCACGCTGACGCCGGGCGAGCGCGCGGAGATCGCGCGGGACTTGAAGGAGCTGGGCTACGAGGACAACCTGCGCGATGAGGAGGCCGGCGCGCGCGGCCTCGCGGCGCTGGCGGACAAGTGGCGGGGGCGTTCGTGGTGGGAACGGCTGGTGGCGCGCGTGCTGGCGTGGGCGCGCGGCCTGGGACTTCGGCTGCATCGGCGCGCGGCGGAGTTCATCGCGGCGCGGGCGACGGCCAAGACGCAGGCGGACGTGATCGCGGCGGACCAGTTCGAGCAGTTGACCAAGCTGCCGGGAGCCATCCAGGCGCGGGCGGGTGGACGCGCGGCCGTGCTGGTGCCACCGGGGGAGCGGCTGGCGGCTTACAAAATCACCGCGCACCACGGCACGCCGCATCAGGTGGACAAGTTCAGCACCAGCAAGGTCGGCACGGGCGAAGGCGCGCAGGTGTATGGCTGGGGTTTATACTTTGCGGAGAATGAGGAAGTGGCGAAGGACTACGCCAAGAAGCTCGGCACCCACCCGGAACTCTATTACGACGGCAAGCCGATTGCGACGACGCTCGGCGACTTGGACAGCTTCTATATCGCCAACCTCAGAAACGTGCTGGCCTACAAGGACACCGCGAAGGGAATGCGGGAAACGATTGAGGACATGGAAGTGCGGGCGCGCCTGCGGCCGCACGAGGCCCTAGACATCAAGCAAGCCATTGCGAAGCTGAAGGGAACCGACTTGGCGAAGGTGGTTCAGAAGGTCGGGAAAACCTACACCGTGACGCTGAACGTGGAGCCGGAGGAGCTGCTGGACTGGGACAAGCCCTTGAGCGAGCAGAGTGAGCGGGTGAAGAAGGCGCTGGACAAGACGGTAGATGAGATGTGGACAACTCAACTACTGGACGACTTCGAGTCAAGCGGGACGGCCATAGGTTCACGGCTCTACGATGCGATTGCAGAGCATTTTACTCAGGAAGCTGGCTATGGAATCCCATTGCGGGACCAGCGCGCCGCCTCCGAACACCTCGCCTCCCTCGGCATCAAAGGCATCCGCTATCTCGACCAGGGAAGCCGCCCGAACGAAGTCTATTACGACGCGGGCATGAAGAAGTGGCTGGTAGTCCGCTCGACGGGCGGCATCGGCAAGGACGTGGTTTCAAGCCATGACACCCGCGCCGAGGCCGAACGGTCTGGCCTCACCTACAACTACGTCATTTTCAACGAGGAGGACATCACCATCACGCACGCCAACGGGCAGCCGGTGAGCGCGGCGGAGGCCAGCGGCCAGCGGTCAGCCCCGGAGGTGAGGGAGAGCAGGACGAAGAGGCGAGAGGATAGCGGGGAGAGGATAGCGAAGGACGCCGAATACCTCGCGGCGATTCGCAGCGCGGACCCGGCGGAGCGGGAGACGGCGCAGAGGCTTGTGAACGAGGCCGAAGCACTGACTCATGTTCCGGCACTCACCGAGAAGGAGCGCGCGGCAGCCTTGAGCTATCAGCGCCTCGAACTGAAGCCGAAGGTGAACGCCCCGCTGGTCTATCGCGGCATCAGCGAGACGACCGGAAAGCGCTCCGCCAGCGAAGGCCGGGGCATCTACACGACGGCGGACATTGAGGAAGCCGCCCGCTACGGCGACGTGGTGAGAATGCCACCCACCACGGTGCCGACGAACCCGCTCGGATTCGCTGACTACCCAGAGTTTCAGAACTGGATTGCTCACGTCGCCTTTGAAGTGCTGGGCTATCGGAACATCCGCGAGTTCAACCGGGACTTTCCCGACCCCGCAAAGCTGGTGATGCAGTTGGGATACAACGGCGCGATGTTCGGGAAAGGTCGCGGCGCTTCGTTCGTCCAGTATCCGCAGCCCGACCTGGTGGAGTATGACGCAGGCGGGATGCCGATGACCTTGCTTCAACGCTTTCCCCGCGAAGACATCCGCGAGAGCCGGGTGAAGCGTTCCTCCGGGCCGGTGGAGTCGCTAAAAGTGCGGCGGGATGACGCGGCGGCGCGCGGGTTCAGCTACGTGGCTCAGATGGACAAGCTCAAGAGCGACGGCAAGACGGTGCCCAAGTCGCTCACCGAGGCCATCGCCAAGCAGGCGGCGGAGTTGAAAGAGGCGACGTTCCAACTGCTCCGGCATCCTGACTACGTGGCGGACCAGGTGCGCGCGGTGGACGCCAAGCTCACGGAGTTGAACACGCTGCGCGAACGGCAGCGCATCCTGAAGGCGCAAGGGCAGGACTTGGAGAGCGACGCCCGCGCGCGGCTGGGCGAGCTGGAGCATTGGGAGCCGGAGACCTTCGCCGAGGACACGGTGCTGTTCCAGACCGCCGAGGAGTTCATCGGCATCCCGCCCACGCTCATCGCGGAGGCCATCGAGCGCACGCCGGGCCTGAAGCATTTCAGCACCGCCCGCGAGAAGGAGCAGGTGCAGGCCATCCTCGACAACCCGAATCTCACGCCGTCGCAGCGCCAGCAGATGCTCGATGACTTGGAGAAGAACCGGGGCCGGGCGCTCGCACCGCTGCCCATGCCCAGCGACCTCCCCCCGCGCGGCAACGTGGCGCTGGCCACGAGCACCACGCTGGCCGGCAACGCGGACCCGACGGGCTTCTGGCAGGGGTTCCAGAAGTGGCTGCGGAACTTCGCCACGCCCACGCCGGAGGTTCCCGTGCTCGGCCCGCAGGCGCGCTGGAATGCGCCCATGCGCGGGTTCCTGAACGCGGTGCGCTCCGGCACCATCACGGCGCAGCACGACGCGGAGGCGATGGTGGAGAAGGTGCTTCAGCCTTTGCTGGACCTGCCCCGCAAGCAGCTCGACCCCACGGCGCTGGACAAGCACAAGACCCTCGCGCGGAAGCTCCAGTTTGCAGAGAAGCAGTTCGAGGCGCAGGTGGCGGCCATGCGCGCGGAGATAGACAGCCTGGCGCAGATGCAGGCGAGCCGGGCGGCCATCCGCGAGCGGCGCGAGGCGCTGGCGGAGTTCGAGGACAACCCGCCGGCCAAGATTGCGGACTTGCAGAAGCGGCTCACCGAGGCCGAGGCGGCGCTGGCGGAGAACCCCATGCACCTGTTCAAGCTGGCCGTTCTCTACAACGATTACGAGAGCCGGTTCCAGATGCTCCAGCCCAAGCAGAAGGGCGCGTTCAAGTTCCCCGGCGGCCTGACCATCGAGGACATCGTGAACGAGCACGCGCGGGTGAACGCGGCGATTGAGAAGAGCAGCGCCCAGGCCGCCATCAAGGAGGCCATGGATCGGCATTATCGGATGATGGCGGACCTTGAGCAGCGCCTGCTCGACCACGGGCTTCTCATCCCCGAGGACATGAAGAACGGGGCTTACTTCCCGCATCAGGTGCTCGACTACACCAGCCAGCATCTCTCCCGGCTGCGGCCCACGACGGAGGAGCGGTTCCGGGGCTACCTCATTGACCCGACCGGGAGCAAGAAAGCCATCGAGACGGATTATTTGCAGGCGGTGTATCGCCACGCCGCCGAGGTGCTGGCGGACAACGCGCACCTCGACGCGGTGGAGGAGTTCATTCAGCCCTTGGACATCAGCCAGCGCATCAAGGACAACGTGGAGGCGGCCGCGCAGGCGAGCGGTCGCACGGCGGGCAAGATGGAGTGGAGAAGCCCGGACAACCTGCCGCCGGGGCATCGCTTCTTCGACGCGACCAAGAAGCTGCCCATGCGCCCCGGCTACGTGCTGGACGCGGACACCATCGCCAAGGCGCTGGAAATCTCGCTGAAGGACGGCGACGTGGTGGAGCAGATGAAGGCGCTGGGCGTGGACTTCACCGTGACGGCGGACATGCTCAAGCAGGCGCTCGTGGCCGGCGAGAAACAGCCGTGGGTGCTGCCCAATGAGATTGCGGACGCGCTCGATGGGATCCTCGAACGCGAGAAGGCGGACGATGCGCAGAACCGGAACCTCCTGCTTCGCGCCAGCCGCAAGGCGGTGAGCCTGTGGAAACTGGATACCCTCTTCGCGCCCTGGCATTACATCCGGTATGAGTGGGGCAACACAGTGTCCGACCTCGTGGACAAGGTGGCGGGTGCCGACCCCGGCATGGCCCGTTACCTGCCGCGCGCGTTTCGGGAGGTCGTGGACTTTGTGGACAACGACAAGGCCACACCGGAACTGCGCGCGGCCTTCGAGCAGCGCGTGCTGGACACCGTGACGTTCGCCGAGGTGGGCAAGGTCGCCTCCTCGCCGGCCTTCTCCCAGCTTCGCAGCGACACGCAGCGGGCGCTGAACATGGCGGGCAACCTCGCCAAGGACGTGACGTTCCCCGTGCTGCCCATTGTGCGGCTGTTGAGCGGGGCGAAGGTGCGCAGCACCATCGAATTGAGCCGGCTTCGCGAGGCGAGTTTCCGCTACGCGAAGTTCCTCGCGGACTTGGAGCGCATCAAGGCAGGCAAGAACCCGGTCTATGCCGGCGCGTATTGGAAGGACGTGGAGCAGGAGCGCAGCCCCGAGGCCAAGGCGGCGTTCATCTCCCGCCGGACCTTCGGCGACTACGGGGACATGAGTGTGTATGGCACGCAGATGCGCAAGAACCTGATCCCCTTCTACTCGTGGACGGAAGTAAACTTCCGCTATCACACGAACCTGCTGAAGAACTTCGGGGACATGATCCGCAAGGGCGAGTTCGGCCAGGCCAAAGACAGCGCGCGGGCCTCGGCTGCGTTCTTTGCGCTGCGGTTGCTCCTGCCCTACCTCGCGGTGCAGCTCTGGAATGCCATCGGCGGCAAGATGGCCGGCGCGTGGGATGACGATGACCTGGAGGCGACCCTGAGCGACGCCGACCGTCGCCGGTTCCACATCATCCTCGGCAAGGATGACCGGGGCCAGACGCGCGTGGTCTATATGCCCAGCGCGTGGGGCGACGTGGTGAGCTGGTTTGGCGGGGACAACCTGGCCCGGCTCTTCGGCGAGTATTCGCGCGGGGAAATCACGTTCGAGCGACTGGCCGGGGACTACGCCAAGCAGTTCCTCCCGATTGTTGGAAACCAGGTCGTGCAATCGGCGGGGCCGTTCATCAAGGGGCCGTTCATCGCGGCCTCCGGCAAGAACCCCTTCCCCGACGTGACGAACATGCGGACCATCAGCGGCAAGGAGAAGTGGTTTGCCGTGCTGCAAACGATGACCGACCGCGAGGGCACCGACCTGCTGCGGCGCATCTTCGATAACGATTATTACCCCAAGCCGGCCGGCGAGGTTATGCAGCAGCTCATCCTGCAAATCCGCCGGCGCGACCCGGAGCAGTGGGCGTTCTACGAGGTGAAGGAGAAGGTGAGCGCGTGGAAGTATGAGAAGACCGGCAAGCGTTACGAGGCCGGTGACTACACCGCGCCCGAGGCCGAGGCGCTGCGCAATTTCCGGCGCGCGGTGTATCTGGGCGACGTGGACGCCGCGCAACGCTTCTACGGCAAGCTGCTGGCCTACGGCTACACGGCGGAACGGCTCAAGGCCAGCATCCAGCACCAGGCCCCGATGGCGGAGCTGAACGAGAAGGAGCGCCCGGAGTTCATCCGCAGCCTGTCGCGCGCGGAGCGGCAGCAGCTCGTGCGCGCGGTGGAGTATTGGGAACGCCTCGGCGCGCTCAAGGGCAAGGAGAGCGGCCTGTTCCCCAAGAAAGGCGTGAAGACCTTCACCCCGCAGCCCGACCGCCTCACGCGCGCGGTGGAGACGTTCGACCGGAAGCCGGATGACGAGGTGAAGCGGACGGCGGAGCGGATGGTGGAGTCAGCTTTGAGCGGGCGCGGGAGGTGAACCTGGCGGGGTGTCCGACATATCCACGGCAGTTGCGAGGAGGATGGTGGGGTTTTCGCCGGCGGCGCTCATGGCCTTGGCGATGGGCAGCACGGCGGAAAGAGGGTTGTCGTCACCAGTTTCCCGCATCGCACCAGCGATGACCTGACGCGGAAGGGCGCTCACTTCGGGCCATCTGGAGCCGAAGAGGGCGCGCATGGTGTCGCGGAGTTCGACCATTTTGCCGGCGGTGCGGAGATTTTGGGTGGTGAGCATTTAGATTCCTTCGGTTCGATGCTGAAAAACTCCTTCGCGTCCTGAAGCGTCACCTCGTCCTTGTAGTGCCGTTCCAGCACGCTCTCGCTGTGGTGCGCGATGCGCGCGGTGGCCACGTGCCCCAGGTGCGCCGAGCCGTAGCTGCAAAACGTGTGACGCAGCACATCCTGCGGCCACGCAGCCAGCCCGAGCGCCACGCGCGCGAGCCGTTGCGCCCGGCGGCGCGTCGTGTGCGCAATCGGCTGCTCCGCCCCGATCTCCTGCGCGTGAACCAGCCACGCGAAGGCATTGGCTGGCAGCTCGACGGTGTGCCCCTTGCGCGTCTTGTGCGTCTCCGCCTTGAGCCGCACCTTGCCCCGGTCAAAGTCCACGTCCGCCCACCGCACCACGTCGCACTCCTCGGGCCGGATGCCCGCGAACAGCCCGAGCACGAACCACCCCAGCGCGTGCGGCTGCTCCTTCTCGACGTAGGCCAGCAGAGCGCGGCACTCCGCGATGCTCAGGATGCGCGGCGGCTGGCGGTCCACCTTGGGCTTCTTGATGCCCGCCGCCACGTTGCCAGCCGTCCACTCCCGCTCGTGGCAGAACGAGAAGAAAGCCAGCATCCGCCCGCGCCGCGTGCTGCGCGTGTTCGGCGAGGCCGGAGCCGCGATGAACGCCTCGACATCCGACTTCGTGAACGCGCTCACCAACGACTCCGTGCGGCCGGCGGCGAACTGCCGCACGCAGCGCACCAAGTCCGTCAGGTAATTCTCCCGCAAGTTCTCCCCGCGCTTGGCCGCGACCATCGCCGTGATCGCCGCCTCCACCTTCACGCTGGCAACCACGCCGCGCACATCCCCACGCTTGAACGCCTCCCAGACCTCGCGCGGCTTCACGCTGCGCCCGCGCATCTCGGCCAGGATGGCGCAGACCTCCGCCCGCTCGCGCGGCTCCAGCTCCAGCCACACGGAGCCGAACCCCGCGCGGTCCTCCACGAGCTGCCGCGCCTTCTGCTCCGCCAGCGGCTTGGTCTTGAAGTAGAATCGGCGGCGCTGCCCGCCCGCGCAGGACTGAACAACCCAGCGCACCTCGTCCCGCAGCATGATCTTTCGGGGTTTCATGGCATTCCGCTGTCGGCACTTGTCGGCACTTGCGGAGGGGTAAAGCGGACAAAAGGGGGGAAGTGCGGAAGAAAGGAAGCGGGTGACGTCACGCGTCGAGGAAGTGGGTTTGCGCCTGATTCCATGCGGTTTTCCTTTTGAATACTGATGGTGGAGCCGAAGGGATTCGAACCCCTGACCCCCACAATTCCATTGTGGGGTAAAGGCCACGATTTATTCATGTTTCCACGTGGAACATTTCCTGTCGGCAGTTTGGTCGGCAGTGGTTTCATGGGACTGGTGAACCCTTGATCTCTTCGAGCATCTTCTGACCTTCTTCCTGCATGGTTGGAGGACTCCACCGCATCGAGTTCCCGAATTTTGTGAAGTAGGGGGAGGCGCGAAAGGCTCCAGTTTCCTCGAAGAGCTGCCAGACGCGCCCACTGGACGGCTCGAAGACAAAGACTTTCACTCCTACAGCGTGAAACTGGAACGGGCCACTCGGCGGGTCAACCCGTTTTGTGGGCAGATCGTCAAATAGCCGCGCGGACTTTGGAACTGCGTCGGCTCCCCGCAGCTTTGCGGCGACGATCCACAGGAAAAGGCCAAGCATTAGGATGCCACAAAACGGTAGCAGGACAGGGTTGCGTTTCATGGTGTAAGAAATGCGAAGATGATGATCGAAGGAATGAGGCCGGCCCATGCAGACGTGTTGTGCTTCCATCCGACAATGCCGATCATTGTCCCGAAGAACAGCAGCATCCCGAAGCTTCCTGTCGCTCGCGCCAAGAACATAAGACCGATCCAGAAGGGAATGCTGGCGGCTCCTATCCAGTAGCTTTCGCGGTTGAACTGCCGGATTTCATCTGGCGTTGGCTCAAATGGCATAGGGTTCATGGAAGCGTCCGGGGAAAGGGATTATGCGGCGCGTTTCGGTTTAACGGGCCGGTCCTCCATGAGCGCCGTTTCGTCCCGGTGGGCGGGATACACTTGCGGGCGCGCGGGGTTGACGGCAGCCACGTGCTTTACTTCAAACTCAATCGGCACGACGAGACGGAACCCGGCCTTCTCAGCAGCGGCAACGGCTGCGGAAATTGCCATCTGTGCGAGAGTGGCTTCAGGCAAGCCGGTTCTTTTTGAGACCTCCGCCAGACGTGCGCGAACATCCTCATCGAGCCGCAGTGACAAGGGCGATTTCGCTTTCATGTTGGACAGAATACACGCCGGTAATTTTATTTCAAGAAATATGTTGACGGTGTAGAGAATTTCTCTCACTGTCGAGAACATGAAGCACGCGACACGGAAAAAGGAACGGCAGCAGCGGGCGCGCGGGAAGTGCCTGAGCATCTATTTGGACCCGCTGGCGCAGGAGCGTTTCGCCGGGCTGGTGGACGCCAACCCTTCGCAGGACAAGAACAAGCTCGCCAACATGTGCATCCTGAAGGGGCTGCCGGAAGTGGAGCGGCTGATGGGGGAGCTTTACGGGCTGCCGACGACCAAGGCGGCGTGAAAGGAACCCCATGCCCGCACTCTTGAAGCCAGCCATCAAGCCAACGCCGAAGCCGCGCGGGGTGTGGGTGACGGATTCGTTGCCGGACTCGGACCTGACGGTGCTGGTGCGGACGAATGACCGGGAGCTGCCGGTGTGGCCGGGGTTCCATGACGGAGAGTTCTGGCGGACGGCGGACGCGAGCACGGTGGTGGGCATCGTGCTGGGGTGGATGAATCTCGAAGACGCGGCGAAACACTTGGACTCAATCAAGCTATGACGACACCAACAGGAGTCAGAAGTCAGAAGTCAGAAGTCAGCGCGCCGAGTCATTCGGCCCTGAGTATTCATTTGAGGAGGTTTCCAATGCCTGAACCACAAGAGCCGTTTTTGAAGGAGTTCGTGCCGAAGGCGGACCCGATGCTGCCGGAAATCTTCTGGCGCGGGGTGACAATCGGCTTCGCGCTGGCGGTGTTGTTGATGATGGGGGCGGGGATGATGATTTTCCCATGAGTGAGCGAGAAGCCAGAAGCCAGAAGCCAGAAGCCACGAGGGCGGCAGGAGTGGACCCGGACTTTGCCAGCGGGGCGCGGCTGGGGACGGCGGCGGAACTGGGCGTGGCGCTGGGGCTGTCGGTGTCGGGGGTGTGGAAGCTGCGGGCGAGCGGGCGGGTGCCGGCGGTGAAGTTGCAGC
>VFSW01001070.1_pt1 | contig 40915 bp, 36 predicted proteins | sample 5358111 | NCBI WGS metagenome assembly VFSW01 (sample SAMN11554181, study PRJNA540505) | mine drainage metagenome | isolation source: sediment from site ElyBrook_90M | place: USA: Ely Copper Mine, Vershire, VT | collected 2017
ACCCGATTCCGCCAACCAGTTGAATCTATTCGACTTTTAGCCGGACAGCAGTGTCCGATGGAGGGTCATGGCCGAGATGCCTGCGTATCGCTCCATGTGGATGACACCGATGCTTATTACCGTGAATGGAGTGCCAAGGTGACCGTCCTTCGAGCACCGCGAGACGAGGAGTGGGGCGCACGAACGTTCGACCTGCTCGATCCGTCCGGCAACACCATCTTCGTCATGGGACCAGTCAGCGGGAAGGAGCCGGAAGAGACGTGAATCCGCGGTTGTGGAAACCTTGCATTGCCGTGCCGGCAAGGGGGCGGCGCCGGGAGAGGACATGCATGCGTTGTGGCGGCGGATGGCGTTCAGCATCCTGATTTCCAATACAGACGACCATCCGCGCAACCACGGCTTTTTATGGGCCGGTTCCGCGGGGTGGCGGCTGTCGCCGGCCTACGACCTCAATCCGGCGCCCACGGACATCAAGGCGCGCGTTCCGACCACCACCATCGATCTTGACGACGGCGCCGCTTCACTAAAGCCGGCGCTCCAAGTCGGGGCTATTTCGAATTGAGTGAGAAGGAGGCCCGTAAGATTGCAGTGCGGGTGGGGCCGGCGGTCACCGGGTGGCGCCGGGTGGCCAGGAAGCTCGGACTTACCCCGCCCGAGATCGGCAGAATGGCATCGGCCTTCGAGCACGAAGATCCGAAGGCTGCGCTGGCCGGCTGGCGGGCACATCGCCCGGCTTAGTCATGAGTCCGGTCCTTTGCTATTTCCGGCCGATTCCGCTATAGTAATTTCGCAACATTAAGGAAACGGATGACCTATAACTATATAATTCGCGCGGCGGTTGTTACGGCAGGTTTGGGAATGGCATGCGGCCAGGGTCCGACGAAGCAAGTCCGGATCGTCGATCCGGTGGCTCAGATGAAGGCGTATTCCTGGACCATCCCGGCAAATTGGATTTTTGAAGGGACGGTCATGGACGGGACGTCCTGCGTGGACACGCCGTTTCCGGTGTTTCGGATGATGAGTCCGGACGGGATCACCGAATTGAAGTTGTTGCCGCGGTTCGATTGGACGTGGTCGACCGGGTCCAACGTGAAAGTTCCCAGCAGTCCCGACTGCCTGCCGCTGAACAGGATGATGCCGGCGGCCGAGTTTCTGAAGTCCATGGTCGGCGTGCTGGGCGTTAGTTTTTTGCGCGAAGAGGCGGCGCCGGGGCTGCCGGCGTACCGCGAAAACCTGAAGAGGGTGAACCAGCAGACCGCCGCGACGACTCCGAGAGGGGTGCAGCCGGTAGTGATGTCGGGGGACCAGGCGCGCTTCCTGGTGCGGTACAAGGTCAACAGCATTCCGGTGGAAGAATATCTGCTGGCGACGACCCGATGCACCGAAAACACGCGGCGGTTCGGGGTGAACCAGGTACAGATGACGCTCTACTCCTGTTCCGCTATTGTGACTCGGGAGCGCGCGCGGCAAGGTCAGTTGGCGGCCATGCAGAACACTTTTCGCACCATTGGAATGTCCGTGGCGGTGGACCCGCAATGGAGCCAGAAGCGGATGGAGATGGAGAGGAACAAAATCACCGAGCAGGCGGCGCGGGGCACGCGCATGATCGTCCAGGCGGGCCAGGACGCCGCGCGCGCCCAGCAGGCGCGGCACGACTCCTTCATGCAGGGCCAGGAGATGCGGCAGCGGCAGCACGAGCAATTTCTGGCGACCATGCAGCGGGGCACCGATCTATCCATGCAGCGAACTCAAGATTCCATGAACGCCAGATCGCGCATGGCGGGCGACTGGGCCGACTATGCGCTGGACCTGCAGAAGCGGCGCGATCCAACGACCGGAGAAATCACCAAGGACTCCAGCCGGTACTCTTACACCTGGGTGGATGAATCCGGGAAGCGCTACCAGACCAACGACATGAACGACACTCCGAATGGACGGCTGAACGGCAACTGGACCTTGCAAGAGAACGTCCGGTAGCCCGGTTACTCCTCGCGCAGGGCCACCATGGGGTCCACGGCGGTGGCGCGGCGCGCGGGGACCAGGGTGGCGGCGCACACCACGGCGGCCAGGATGGCGGCCACCGAGACGAAGGTGAGGGCGTCGGTGACGCGGACTCCGAAGAGCAGGCCGGCCATCACGCGGGTCAAGGCGGCCGCGCCGATCAAGCCGGCGGCGATGCCCACGGCGGCGAGGGCCAGGCCCTGCCGCACCACCAGGCCGAGGATATGCGCGGGCCGCGCGCCCAGGGCCACGCGCACGCCGATATCGTGAGTGCTCTGGCCGACCAGGTATGAGATCACGCCGTAGACGCCCACGGCCGCCAGCAGCAGGGCGAAGGCCGCGAAAGCGCCGAGCATGGCGGTGGCGAAGCGCCGGCGGGCGAGAGAATCGTAGAGCCGGTCCTGCATGGTGCGGATGTCATAGACCGGCGCGCCCGCATCCACGGCGTGGATCTCGCGGACGATAGCGCCGGCCAGATCGGCGGGATTCGAGGAGGTGCGCGCCACCACGTACATCCCGTTGCCGGGCTCCTGCCGGTGCGGGAAGTAAGTCACGATCTTGCTTCCGGCGTCGAGGCCATACTGCTTGACGTTGCCCACCACGCCGGCAATGGTCATGGGCTTCTTCGGCTCGAACCAGAGATGCTTGCCGATGGGATTGCCGCGCGGCCAGAAGCGCTGTGCGAACTGTTGGTCGATGATGGCCACCGGCTAGCCATCGCTGGTATCGTGCTGGTCGAAATAGCGGCCCTTGAGCAAGGGAATCCTCAGGGCGCGGAAGTAATCGGTGCTAGCGACTCGCGTGTCTACCTGTAATTCCCGGCCCGGCAGCGGATGATAGCCCTCCACGTTGATCTGTCCCCAACCCACGCCGCCGGTGAGAGGGAGCGGCGTGACAGCGCCCTGCGCGATCACGCCGGGCAGGCGGGCGATGCGGTCGGCGATTTCGCGATAGAACCCGGCGACAGCATGGTCCTCGCGGTATTTCGAGCCGGTGACGACAACCCGCATGGTAAGCACGTGATCGGCCGAGAATCCGGGCGGCACGTTCTGAAGCCGGACAAAGCTGCGGATCAGCAATCCCGCGCCGGCCAGCAGCATGAGCGAAAAGGCCAGTTCGGAAACCACCAGCAGGCCGCGCAGGCGATGGCGCGACACCAGCAGGCCGCCATCGGTCCGGCCGCCGCGGCCGCCCGATTTCAGCGAGGTGTTCAGGTCCAGCCGCACGGCGCGCCACAGCGGGGCCAGTCCGAACAGGAGGCCGGCCACGGTGGAAACCCCGAACGTGAACAGCAGTACGGGGCCATTGATGGCGATCTCCTCCAGCCGGGGAATGTTGCCGGGATGGATGGTGCGCATGGCGTAGATGCCGGCCTGGGCGATGGCCAGGCCGGCGGCGCCGCCGAGCAGCGCCAGCAGCAGGCTTTCGGTGAGCAACTGGCGCGCCAGCCGCCGCCATCCCGCGCCCAAAGCGGTGCGGATGGCGACTTCCTTCTCGCGGCCCGCCGCGCGCGTCAACAGCAGATTGGCCACGTTGGCGCAGGCGCTCAACAGGACCAGCACGACCGATCCGAGCAACACCAGCATGGCGCGGCGCACGTCGCCGACCACCTGGTCGAGCAGGCCGGTCACGGTCATGCCGAAGGTGCGGTCGCGCTTGTCCTTCCGGCGGATGCGGCCGGCGATGACATCGATATCGGCCTGCGCCTGCGCCACCGTCACGCCGGGCTTGAGTTTCACCATGAGGTTGTAGTTCTCATCTCCGCGCCGCTGCGCGGCATCGGCGCCCAAGGGCAAGGGAACGAAGATGTCCATCTTATCCATGGGATCCTCGGCCGGCATCACTTCCGAGCTGAGCCGGAACTCGGGGCGCAGCACTCCGGCGACGGTGAACGGGTTGCCGTTGAGGGTGATGCTGCGTCCGACCACCCTGGTGTCGGAGTTGAACAGCTTGGTCCAGAGGTGGTAACCGAGGATGGCGACCGGCGGCCGGCCGGGCCGGTCCTCTTCGGGAAGCAGCAGACGGCCCAGCAGCGGGCGTGCGCCGAGCATGTGGAGAAGGCCCGAGGAAGCGCGCATGCCGTCGAGGCGCTGGGGCTGATCGAGTCCGGTGAGGGTAAAGCTGGTGAGCCTGGAGATGGACATCTCCGCGAAGGAATGGTTTTCGTTTTGGATATCGATGTACTGGCCGGGGGAGGGCCAGTCGCGAAAGATGCCGATGCCCGGGGAGTGCAGCCAGATGGCGGCGAGGCGCTCGGGCTGGGGATAGGGCAGCGGGCGCAGCATGAGCGCGTCCACCACGCTAAAGACCGCCGAATTGGCGCCGATGCCGATGGCCAGGGAGAGCACTATGACGAGAGTCAGTGCGAGGTTTTTGCGCAGCGTGCGCCAAGCATAGCGGATGTCCTGTAACAGCGGGCGCACCACTTAGTTGTACCACAGCAGGTGTGGCACAGCCTTCACGCCGCGGGAGAGAGATCCCTCTTCCACAAACTGCGCAAGGCGCCGAGGGTGATGGGCAGGGCGCCGGCGAACAGGAAGACGACATCCCCCACCATGCGCAGCCATTCCAACTTATGGTAGGGGCCAGTCATCAGGAACGTCAGGCGGCGCGCGTGCCAATACCCGTTGGCGACGGAATCCCAAAGCTGGATGACTCCTCCGGGGAACAGATCCAGGACGATCATGAGGGCGAGGCCCAGGTTAGCGCCCCAGAAGCCCGCCCGCACGAACTTCTGCGTCTCCTTCCATGTGGCGTCGGATTGCATGGTCCTCAAGCAGAAGACCAGCACCGCCAGGGCCAGCATCCCGAAGACGCCAAACAGCGCGGCGTGTCCGTGATTGGGGGTGAGCGTGGTGCCCACCTCGAAGTAGGACACGATGGGCAGGTTGATCAGGAAACCGAAGATGCCCGCGCCGACGAAGTTCCAGACACCCACGGCCATAAGGAAGTAGATGGCCCACTTCTGGCCCCAGGCCAGATCGTGGCCGCACGCGGCACACCGCGCGTTTCTCAGCTTGATGAAATCCCAGGCATCCAGAGTGAGAAGGGTTAGAGGCACAACTTCGAGAGCGGAGAAGCAGGACGCCAGGCCCATGTTGAGGGTTCCCTGGCCGGTAAAGTACCAATGGTGGCCTGTGCCGACGATCCCGCCGCTGAGATACAGGATGGCATCCAGGTAGATCAGGCGCGTAGCGGACCTGGCGCCGACCACGCCCATCTGGTGGAACATGATGGCCACGAGCACGGTGGCGAAGAGCTCGAAGAATCCCTCCACCCAAAGATGGATGATCCAGAAGCGCCAGTTGTCGATCACGGCGAAGTTGGTGTGAGGGCCATAGAAGAGCGCGGGCAGATAGAAGACAGGGATGGCCACGGCGGTGTACAGAAAGAGCGCGGACAGTTCGCGCTGGTCAGGAATCCGGAAGGCGGGCCGCAGCGCCCGGAACATCAGAAACAGCCAGAAGAGGAGGCCGGCCGCCAGCAAGTACTGCCAGAACCGCCCCAGGTCCAGGTATTCGGAACCCTGGTGACCGAACCAGAACCAGAGTCGTCCGAGCTTGCCGTGGATGCCGAGGGACTCGCCCGCGAGGCTGCCGGCGACGACCACCACCAGCGCCGCGAGAAGCGCGTAGACGCCGGTCCTTTGGTTTTTCGGCTCGGCGCCGCCGACCCACGCCGCCAGGAACAGGCCACCGGCTACCCAGGCCGTGGCAATCCAGAAGATGGCGAGCTGGAGGTGCCAGGTGCGCGCCAGGGTGTAGGGCAGCCAGCGGGCGAGGTCGTACCCGTAGAAGGCGCCGGGCTCGACACGATAGTGGGCCAGCACACCTCCCAGGAACGATTGCGCCAGGAACAGGAGCGCCACGACGCCGAAAAACCATCCCGTAGCCCACTGGCTGGGCGTGAGCTTCAAAGCGGGAGGACCGGAGTGCATGATATGGGCGCCGGCGCCCTCGCCCTTCCAGCCCAGGTAGTCGAACTTGCCGACGACGAAGAGGATCAAGCCCAGCCCCGACAGCAGGGTGATCAGACTCAAGGCGCTCCAAACATAGGCTTCGGTGGAAGGGCGGTTTCCGGCCATGGGCTCGTAGGGCCAGTTGTTGGTGTAGGAATAATCCTTCCCGGGGCGATTGGCTACCGAGGCCCACGCCGCCCAGGCGAAGTAGGCGGTCAGGTCCTGGATCTCCCTGGGGTTCCCGATATAGTTGGCCGGCAGCCCCGGAGCCGCGCCGCTGGCGGTAAAGTAGGCGTTCCATTCCGGAAGCTGTGCGCGGTAGGCGGCCACTTCGCCCGGCGAGAAGCGGAGCGTTCGCGAGGACGGGTCGTAGCGGTTTTCCTTGAGCTCGGTCATGGTCCGCGCGGCGACGGCGCTGCGCTCGTCCGGCGAGAGCTGGGCAAAGAGTTTGCCGTACCTTGCGGTTGCGGTGGTGTCGCGGGCGACCTCGCTGAGTCTATGCAGGTACTCGGCGCTGTAATCGGGACCCAGGTAGGCCCCATGGCCCCAGAGGCTGCCGTGCTCCATGAGACCGTATTTGAGGAAGACCTCCTGGCCCTTCTGAATATCGGCTCCGGTAAACAGCAAAGATCCGGTGGCATCGGCGACTTGGGCGGGGATGGGCGGAGCGTTGGTGTAAGTCAGGACCGTTACAAAGGATAGGACCGAAAAACCGGCGATCATTACCAGGATGGTCGAGTGTCTCCACCATGGAGAGAGACTGGCGGCGCCGGCGGACGTGTGGCTCATGATATGCCCCCTTCAGCGGTTACGGGACCAAGCCTGATTCTCGCACCTCTTACTCCGCAATACAATCAACAGGCATTTCCGAATCGGCTAGCCGGCGAGCCTGTAGCCGAGGCCGTGGACGGTGAGAATCCATTGGGGCTGGCGGGGATCGTCTTCGAGCTTCTGGCGGAGCCAGGCGATGTGCACATCGACGGTGCGGCTGGAGGTGACCCCGCCGTAGCCCCAAACCTCGCTGAGGAGGGTTTCGCGGGAGACGGTGGCGCCGCGGTTCTCGACCAGGTAGCGCAGGAGCTGGAACTCCTTGGCGGAGAGGGCCACGGGCTTGCCGTGGCGGGTGACCTGGGTGCGGCGCAGGTCCACGCGGATGGCGCCGAGCTGATGGACCTCGCCGGCGCCGGGGGGCGGGGCGCGGCGCAGGAGGGCCTCGACGCGCGCGAGCAGCTCCGGCATCTCGAAGGGCTTGGTCATGTAGTCGTCGGCGCCGATCTTGAGACCCACCACTTTATCCACGGTCTGGCCGCGGGCGGTGAGCATCAGGATAGGGGTGGGGATTCCGCGCTGGCGAAGGTCGCGGCAGACATCGATGCCGTTCTTGCGGGGCAGCATGAGGTCGAGGACCAGGAGATCGAAAGTGCCGGAAGCGGCCATGTTCAGGCCGGTCTCGCCGTCGGCGGCCGATTCGACGTGGTAGCCCTCGCTGCGCAGGCGGTCGCCGAGGGTGATCACCAGGCCCGGTTCGTCTTCCACCAGCAGGATTCTGCGCGCCATGGTTTTAAGCCGTGCGCGGCAGCGCGGGCGCGGCGGGAGAGGCGGGCGCGGCGGGCAGCACCAAGGTGAAGATACTGCCGCGGCCGGGCTGGCTGGAGACTTCGAGATCGCCACCCATGCCCTGGGCCATGTCGCGGGCCAGGCTGAGGCCGAGGCCGGCGCCGTGGATCTGGGCGGCCAGCGCGGACTTGCCGCGATAGAAGGGTTCGAAGATGTGGGGCAGGTCGGCGGGATCGATGCCGGGGCCGCGATCCTCGACGGCGATGCGGACGCGCGCCGGGTCCCGCGCGGGGGCGGCGGCGATGCGCACCCAGCGGCTGGCGCCGCCATACTTGAAGGCGTTCAGAACCAGGTTTTCGAGGCAGCGGTGGAGGGCGGCGGCGTCGGCCTGGACGCGCGGGAGGTCCGCGCCGATGTGGCGCTCGATGGTGAAGCCCTCGGCATCCGGAAGGGAGGACAGGCCGGCCAGCACGGCGGCGACCGCGCCAGCGACGGCCACGGGTTCCAGGCGGTAGGCGGCGGGCCGGGACTGGCCGGCGGCGAACTGCAGGATCTGTTCGATCATGGCGGAGAGGCGGCGGCCTTCGTTGCGGATGAGCGCGCCGTATTCGCGCACCTGGTCCTGGGCGGACACGAAGCCCTCGGCGAGGTTGTCGGCCGCGGAGCAGACCACGGCAACGGGGGTGCGAAGCTCGTGCGAGACGCCCGCCACAAATTCCATTTGCAGACGCGCGAGGCGGCGCGCGCGCTGGGTGGAGACGATGATGAGGGCCATGCTGACGGCCAGGAGCAGGAGCACGCCGAAGCTGAGCAGGAGGTTGCGGTAGCGCTCGGCGTCGACCACGGATTCGAGCGAGCCTCCTTTGTGGCGGGCCAGCAACTGCCAGGGGGGCTGCGCGGGCGAGGGGAGGATGACCGCGCCGCGCGGGCCGGCGAAGAAGGCGCGGCGCATGCCCCGGCGCGGCGGTGGGCCGGGAGGCGGCGGCTGGGTGGCGCGGGCTTCGCCTGGAATGGGGGACAACAGGGGCGCGCGGGCATCCGGCGGATTCATGGAGGCGAGGGTCAGCCGCGGATCGGAAGCGTAGATCATGGGGCCGGTTGCGCCGCCCACCACGGCGACGTTATAGACGAAGCCCTCGGGCCCGCTGAAGTAGCGCTGGGCAAGCTCGCCGAGCAGGTGTTCGAGCGCGGGGCGTTGCAGCTCGAGGATGACGAATCCACGCAGGGCGCGCGGCGGACCGGGCTGGCCGCGGCCACGGCGCGGCGGGCCGCTGAAGTCAAAGACGGGATGCACCAGCGCGGGGATGTTTTCCTCGAGGGTCCAGGCGAAGGGATGCAGGCCGGCGGGGGGCGGTCCGGCGGCGCGGCGCGCTTCGTCGTCCAGGCGCGCGCGCAGCGGAGAGAGCGCGGCGGGCCAGGCGGCCGGCTCGAAGCGGAGTTCCGGCGTGCGCAGCAGGAGCAGGCTGCCCTCGCGCCAGACGTACACGTTGGCCAGCAGATCGGGACGGGTGGCGGTGCTCGACCAGGCCTCATAGCGCGCGGCATAGGCGGACCAGAAGTCGCCCGGGGCGGACAAGGGATCGCCGTGGAAGGCGGCGGAGAGCAGGGTCAGCTCGCGATAGAGCTCCTGGCGGTACTGCGCCACGGAAGTGTTCAGGCTGGTTTCGATGCGGGTGCGTTCGGCGCGGGAGATCTGGAGGCTCCAGCGGTATTGCTGCACGGCCAGCAGCACCAGCACGGCGGCCAGCAAGGCGACCAGGCCGACGCGCAGGAAGGGCCGTTTCGCCGGAGGAGCCATATATGCCGCAGTGTAGCAGGCGCCGGGGGGCGCGGGAGGCGTTGCGCCCGATGGGCAATCCGGCGCGTGCGCGGGCATCGTATACTTTAAGGAACCCGGGCGGACCGCGCTCCTTCAGCCGGACCGGCACGGGCGCAAGAAAATTCGGGATCTGGGAATAACCAACCAAGGAAGGGGAATATAGGTAACATGAAAGTTTCGAAAAGCTCTTTAGTACTCACCGCGGCGTTCACCGGCCTGCTGGGTGGCACGATGACACGCCTAAACGCAAGCACCGCCTCGACCGGCAACGGCGGGCAGCGGCTGTCACAGAACAGCAGCCTGAGCGGACAGTCCTCCGGGACCATCTGGGAGGCGAAGAAGGACAAACACGCCTGCAAGGGGCAGAACTCCTGCAAGGGCAAGGGCGGCTGCAAGACCAGCGACAACGGCTGCAAAGGCAAGAACTCCTGCAAGGGCAAGGGCGGCTGCGCCACGGACGGTTCCAACAAGAAGACCACATAGGATTCGACCGAAGCGGCCCGGCGGAGGGGTTATGCCGGGCCGCGATTTTTTTGGTCAAACCACGGTGCCTGCCAATGCATTCAACGGATTTACGGAATACGGGATCGGTGTAGGTCTGCGCATCCCGCACTACCAGCACATCCTGGAGCGCAAGCCGGTGGTGGGCTGGTTCGAGATCATCTCGGAGAATTACATGGTGGACGGCGGCCGGCCGCTGGCCATCCTGGACCGGATATTGGAACAGTACCGGGTGGTGCAGCACGGGGTGTCGATGTATTTCGGTTCGGCGGAGCGGCTGAACCTGGACCACCTGCGGCGTTTGAAGGCGCTGGTGAAGCGCACCGGGACACCCTGGCTGACGGATCACTTGTGCTGGGGCAGCGTGGATGGGCGGTATTCGCACGACCTGCTGCCGATGCCCTACACCTTCGAGGCGGCGCGGCTGACGGCGCGCAAGGTGCGCGCGGCGCGCGAGTTCCTGGAGTTGCCCATCGCGGTGGAGAACGTCAGCAGCTACGCGGAGTTTCACGAATCGGAGATGACCGAATGGGAGTTTCTGAACGAAGTGGTGGAGCGGGCCGACTGCGGCATCTTACTGGACGTGAATAACATCTATGTATCGTCGCGCAATCACGGCTTCGACCCTTACGACTATCTGAACAGCGTGCCGCCGGAGCGGGTGGCGCAGATCCACATCGCGGGGCATTCCAAGTTCACTAAGTACATACTGGACACGCACGACCATCCGGTGATCGACCCGGTGTGGAAGCTGTACGAGCACGCCATCGGGCGGGTGGGTCCCACGGCGACGCTGCTGGAATGGGACGACCGCATTCCGCCGTTCGAGGAGGTCCACGCGGAAGCGTGCAAGGCCGGGAAGTACCTGGGCGCGCCGGCGGCGGTGACGCCGTGAAGCTGCTGGAACTGCAGCGGCGCATGGCGGAGGCGCTGATGCGTCCGCTGGCGGCGGGCGACCGCCTGGATCCGCGGGCGGCGGTGGATTACATCAAGCCCAACAGCCGCCTGACGGCGCGCGAGCGGCTGGAGATTTATAGCCGCAGTTACTGGTACCGGCTGTTCGATTCGCTTTTCGAGGATTTTCCAGGCCTGCGCGCGGTGCTGGGGCAGCGGGCGTTCCAGCGGCTGGCGCGGGCCTACCTGGCGGAGCGGCCCTCGCAATCGTGGACGCTGCGCAACCTGGGCTCGCGTTTGGAGGAGTGGCTCGGCGCGCGCCCGGAGTTCGCAGGCGGGCGGCTGCAGCTGGCGCTGGACATGATCCGGCTGGAATGGGCGCACATCGAAGCCTTCGACGGGGCCGGCGCGCCGGTGCTGGGTCCGGAGGACCTGCTGGAGCTGGGTCCGGAGATGCGCATGGGGTTGCAGCCGTACATACGGCTGATCGAGCTGAGCTACCCGGTCGACGATCTGCGGGTGAAGGTGAACGCGGCTTTTGAGGAACACTCGGAAGAGCACGGCACGGCCAGCAACGCGGTGCTGAAGCGCAAGACCGGCGGCCTGGCGCGGCGCATCCAGCGCCTGGAGGCGGAGCACATTTTCCTGGCGGTGCACCGCGTGGACTTCATGGTCTACTACCGGCGGCTGGAGCCGGAAGAGTTCCGGGTGCTGGCGGCGCTGGGCCGGGGCGCACCCGCGGGCGAGGCTGTGGAAGAGGCGGGGGAGGCCGGCCCGGCGCGCGTGCAGGCATGGTTTGCAGCGTGGGCCGAGATGGGATGGTTGTGCCGATGGGATTCGTGACAAGAGTGAGCGAGCTTCTGGCGGCGGCCGCCAACCGGTTGCAATCGCCGTTCCTGCTGCTGGTGCGGCTGTACTGGGGATTCCAGATGGCGCAGACCGGCTGGGGCAAGCTGCACCACCTGGCGAAAGTGACCGGGTTCTTCGGCAGCCTGGGGATACCGTGGCCCGCGGTGAGCGCGCCGTCGATCGCGGGGCTGGAGTTTCTGGGCGGGATCCTGATCCTGATCGGGCTGGGCACGCGGGCGGCGGCGCTGCTGCTGGCGGGCGACATGCTGGTGGCGTTCGTGGTGGCCGACCGCGAGGCGTTGCTTTCGGTCTTCTCCGATCCGGACAAGTTTTACGCGGCGGCGCCGTACCCGTTTCTGCTGGCTTTCGCGATGGTGCTGATTTTCGGGCCGGGGCGGCTGGCGCTGGACGAGTGGCTCAGCCGGCGCGCGGCTGGGGCGGTGGTAGCATAAAGGACGGTGGACTCCGATATGACAACCATCGAGCCAATCCGGGATTTCCTGGGCCTGAAGCGCTTCGCTTTCGTGGGCGTCTCGCGCGAGCCGAAAGACTTTTCGCGGGCGCTGTTCCGCGACTTTCTGGCCAAGGGATACGAGCCCGTGCCGGTCCATCCGGACGGCACTGAGGTGGAAGGCCGGCGATGCTTCCAGCGGCTGGGCGAGATTCAGCCCCCTGTGGAAGGCGCGCTGTTCATGACTCCGCCGGCGGTGACGGACGCGCTGGTGCGGGAGTGCGCGGGGGCGGGCATCACGCGCGTGTGGATGTACCGCGGCGCGGGCGTGGGGGCGGCCACGCCGGAGACCATCCGCTTCTGCGAGGCGAACGGTATGGCCGTGGTCCCGGGCGAGTGTCCTTACATGTTTCTTCCGGGCCAGCCGTTGGTACACCGCCTCCACGGGTTCGTGCGCCGGATCATGGGGTCTTATCCGCGGGCTGCCGCGCAGCGCTGATACACTGAAGCCTGGCCGCATGGAGAACTCTTTCGTAGCGGGATACGACCAGGAACTCAGCCGGATCGTGGAAGAGCTGAACCGGGCGGCGCCAGGCTCGCGGCCGGGGGAGAAGGCGGCGGCGCGGCCGGCGCGGGACGACGGATCGCTCGATCAACTGCTGGCGCTGGCCAGCCGGCAAAACGCATCCGACCTGCTGCTGATCGCGGGGACGCCGGTGGCGCTGCGGGTGAACGGGGCGCTGGCGCCGGCGGCGGGTCCGCCGCTGACGCCGGAGGACGTGCGCAACCTGGTCCTGCCGGTGCTGGACGCGCGCCAGTACGACGATCTGCAGAAGCGCAAGACCATCGATTTCTGTTTCGTGCGCGAGCCTATCGGGCGATTCCGCGCCAACGTCCACCATCAGCGGGGGACCCTGGCGGCCAGCATCCGGCTGTTGCCGGCGCGCATCCCGACGCTCGAATGGCTGCACCTGCCGGCCACCCTGGCGCGCATCGCGGAGCGGCGCCAGGGGCTGGTGCTGGTGACCGGGGCGACGGGCTGCGGCAAAAGCTCCACGCTGGCGGCCATGATCGACCTGATCAACACGCGGCGGCGCGCGCACATCGTGACCATCGAGGATCCCATCGAATACCAGCACGCCAACCGCAGCTCGATCGTGGAGCAGATCGAAGTGGGGCACGATACGCCGGATTTCGTGCACTCGCTGCGCAGCATCCTGCGGCAGACGCCGGACGTGATCCTGGTGGGGGAGATGCGCGATCCGGAGACCATAGCGACGGTGCTGACCGCGGCGGAGACGGGCCACCTGGTCTTTTCAACGCTGCACACCAACGATGCGCCGCAGGCCATCTCGCGCATCCTGGATTCTTTTCCGGCGGCGCACCAGGGGCAGATGCGGCAGCAGATGTCGCTGGCGCTGGCGGCGGTGATCGCGCAGCAGTTGGCGCCGGCGGCGGACGGGGTGAAACGCTATCCGGCGCTGGAGATCATGATGGCCACCGACGCGGTGCGCAACCTGATCCGCAAGGGGGACGACCACCAGCTACGCAGCCAGATCACCATCGGCCGGGCCGAGGGCATGATGACCATGGAGCAATCGCTGGCGGAACTGGTGCGCGGCGGGCGCATCCAGCGCGAAACGGCGTTCGCGCACGCGGCGCGCCAGGACGAACTACGGCGCGTGCTGGAAGGGTAGACTGGGTGAATGGCCCGATTGCGATTCGCAGTTCTGCTGCTGCCGGCGGCCTTGCTGGCGGCGCCCCCACAACTCCAGGAAACCTATAAGGACACGGCCGCGCGGATCGTGGCGGCGGCGCTGGCGGACGAAGCCGGATACGCCAAGCTGGCGTATCTGTGCGACCGCATCGGCAACCGGCTGAGCGGCTCCGGCGCGCTGAACCAGGCCATCGAATGGGCGGCGGCGCAGATGAAGCGCGACGGGCTGGAGAACGTGGCCACGTCCCCGGTGAAAGTACCGCACTGGGTGCGCGGGCGGGAAGACGCCGAGATGCTCAAGCCGGTGCACCACGCGCTGAGCATGCTGGGGCTGGGCGGCAGCGTGGCCACGCCGGCGGACGGGATCACCGCGGAGGTAGTGCCGGTGGGGAGTTTCGACGCCCTGAACGCGCTGGGGCGGGAGAAAGTGGCAGGCAAGATCGTGCTGTTCAACGTGCCCTACGAAGGCTACGGCCGGACGGTGGTGTACCGCAGCGTGGGCGCGTCGCGCGCCGCCAAGCTGGGGGCGGTAGGGATGCTGCTGCGATCGGTGGGATCGCTGGCCATGCAGACGCCGCACACGGGGGCGCTGCAGTATTCCGAAACGGAAGCCAGGATACCGGCGGCGGCCATCACCATGGAAGACGCCACCATGATCCAGCGGCTGACGGACGCGGGCGAGACGGTGACGGTGCACCTGTACATGGAAGCGCACATGCTGCCGGACGCGGATTCGGCCAACGTGATGGGCGAGATTCCGGGGCGCGAGAAGCCGGCCGAGATCGTGGTGATGGGAGGCCACATCGACTCGTGGGATGTGGGGGCGGGGGCGCAGGACGACGGCAGCGGCATCATGGCGGCGCTGGAGGCGGCGGCGATCCTCAGGAAGCTGGGGCTGCAGCCGCGGCGCACGCTGCGGGTGGTCTTCTGGACCAACGAGGAGAACGGATCGGCGGGCGCGCGCGCGTACCGGGCCATGGTGGGCGACCAGATCCACAATTACGTGGCGGCCATCGAGATGGATGGGGGCGCGGAAAGGCCGGTGGGGTTTGGCGTGAGTCCCGGCGGAGCGGTGCTGGCGCGGGTCCAGGAGATCGGGCGGCTGCTGGAGCCGATCGGGGCGGACACGGTGCGCGAAGGCGGCGGCGGCGCGGATATCGGGCCGCTGATGCATGACGGGACGCCCGGGCTGGGGCTGTTCACGGTGGGCCAGCATTATTTCGACTGGCATCACTCGCGCACGGACACGGCCGACAAGGTGGACCCGCAGGAATTCCGCAAATGCATCGCGGCGATGGCGGTGATGGGTTACGTGCTGGCGGACATGCCGGAGCGGCTGGGGGAGTGAGACGGGGCTACGGGCGCGTGATGGGCTGCAGCACGCGTAGGGATTGTACGGCGGGGGGCGCGCCGGCCCGGTCCACTTCCCGGCGCAACGGGATATCGGCGCCGGCGGGGGTGTAGAGAACGCTGCCGCTGGAGAGTAGGTACGGGTCCAGGTGGAGGCGGTTTTCGAGGCTGCCGTCGCGGATGGAGAGGACGGCGCGGGTGGCGTTGAGGATTTCGGGAGCGCTCTGGTTCCAGGTTACGAGCAGGCCGGTGGCGCGCGGCTCGACCTGCAGGCCGAGCAATCCGGAAATGGGCGCGGAGGCGGACACGGCGTCGCGGCTCGGGCGGGGGGCGCCCAGGTAACGCACCACCGACACCACGAGCGCCAGCGTGGCCAGCACGATGACGGCAAACCTGAGGAGCAGGCCCGGCCAGGGGGAGCGCGCGCGTGGGGAAGGCGCGGGCAGCGCAGGCTCCGCATCGGAAGGCGCTGGGAGGGTCTCTATTTCAGGCACGGGTGCGAGGGCCGGCATGCGGCCGAGGGGCGCCTCGAGCGGACTGAACTCGGACTGGACGCAGCCGTCCTCCCAGAAGAAGAAGCCCGCCGTACAAGCGCTCGCGCCGCGCACGGCCTTGACCAGCATGAAGACGCCGGCGGGCTCGGTGAAATAGTCTTCGATGACGGCCAGGTCGGCGGCGGCGAGGGACAGGGCGTCGCGGTTATGGGCGCGGTAATAGCCCAGCACGGGCGGCGCTCCGGACGAATCGCAGGCGGCGAAGGCCGCCTTCAGCAAGGCGGCTTCGAAGGCGGCGGTATCCTGGCCGGACAGGACATAGCGCGGTCCGGCGGCTTGGGAACAGGGCACCGGAATGAAGTCTTCGAGGAAGGTATCGGTGTGGTCCCCGGCGGCTTCGACATGGCCGAGCAGGATACCGCCAGTTTCGCGGCCGCCCTGGGGACCCGAAGCCAGGCCGGCGAGCACTTCGGCTTGCAGGCGGTCGGCCATGCCGGAGTGCAGGTAGATGCGGACGGGGCTGCCGGGCACGTCCCAGTGATAGTAGCGGCCCAGATCGCGTTGCGTTTCGCCGGCGGCGACGAAGCCCGTCATGGGTTGAGTTTCTCAGGAAGCGCGGCCAAAATCAATGCTCCCGAATGGGGATGGGGGACCGGCGCGCGCGGTCTTTGACGGCGCGGGCAGCGCGGCGGATAGCGGCGGCCGCGGCCAGTCCCAGACGCGCGGCCAGGCTGCCGCGCCGGTGGTCGAAGAATTGCCAGGTGACGGTGCGGCGGGAATGGCTGGTCCACTGGGTTTTGTAGGCCTCGCCGCCGCGCAGGAAGTCGAAGGTGGCGTAACCGGCGGCGATGCACTGCTCGATGGCGTTGCCGATGAGGATCTGGCCGACGCCGTAGCGCATCCAGGCGGGGTGCATGCCGCACTGGTAGAACTGGAAGGTCCGGCCGGCGGCGAAGCCGTACATGGCGGCCACGGGCTGGCCGCCGGCCAGCAGCACGAACATTCTGGCGAGTCCGGAGGCGGCCAGGGCGCGCAGGGCGTCGGCGTGAAACTCGGGCAATCCCGGGGCCAGGAAGGCGCTGTCGGCGCGGCGCTGCTCGAAGCGCATGCGGTGCAGGGCGACCAGGCTTGGGAAGCGCCGTTCCAATTCATCGGCGCTGGTGACGGCCAGGCACTCGAAGGCGTGCTCGCGGCGCAGGTTGCGGCAGCGCCGGTTGTAATTGGCGCGCAGGCCGATGCCGGCGCCGCGGAGAAAATCATCGAACGATCGCGGCAGGGGAATGCAGTAGCAGATCTGCGCGGGTGCGCGGCGGGCGCGCAGGCCGCGGGCTTCGAGCTGAGCGGCGAGCGCGGCCAGGAGGGGCGAATCGGCGGCGTCGCGCAGCTCGAGGTAGTCCCAGAGGTTGCGGTGGAGGAGCAGGGTCCGGGCGATCTCTTCGGCCGCGGCGGCGGCCAATTCGGGGAGCGTCAGAACGTCCAGGTAATCCGAGCCGGCGCGGTCGTCGGCGAGGAAGGCAAGGCGCCGCGCGCCCAGCGCGGTGCGATGGCGGGCAATATAGAACGGGGCCAGAGCGGCCAGGCAGCCGGAGGGATCGCGCACGGCGACCACGGCCAGACGGCCTTTGCCGAAGTGTTTCCACCAGGTGGACATCCAGGCGAAGGTGAGGAAAGCGTTGCCGGTATGGGCGCGGTCGTAGAGCGCGTCCCACTCGGCGGCGAGTCCGGCGAGAGCGGCGGGGCTGTCGATCCAGGCGGCGCGCAGGCGGGGCGCGGCGGCGGTCTCGATGCATCCGGGGGCGGTCATATTTCCCACCAGCGGAGCGCGGCGAGGAGGCGGGCGGCGGGGCGCCGGTCCGGAACGCGCAGCAGCTCGTCGATCAGGGAACCGGGGGCTTCGACGCAGGGTTCGGGGTCGCGCAAGGGATCGCCCGCGGCGGGGCAGAGTTCCAGGGCGGCTTCCAGCAGGCCCGCCTGCAAGGGCCGGCGGGTGACGCGGCAACCTCCGCGCGCGGCCAGATCGCGGACTTCGCGCGAGGCATTGGCTGGGGCGAAGGCGATGGCGGCGGCGCGCAGCATGTCCAGGTCCTGGCGGGAATCGCCGATGGCCGCCACGGGCTCGCCGGCGCAGCCCAAATGGGCCTGGACGGCGGCGATGGCGGGGCCTTTGCCCGCGCCTTTTTGCACGATGTAAGTGTCGGCCGGGGCCTGGACGCAGGCGAGCCGGCCGCAACCGGCGGCGCGCAGGGCCCGCTCGACTTCGGCGCAGGTCAGCGCGCACATGCGGCCGTCGCGGAAGCGGTAGGCGCGGACGGAATAGCGGTGCTCGGGATCGATGACGGCCCCGGGCAGGGCCTGGATGGCGGCGCGGGCGCGGGCCATCTGGGCTTCGGCTTCGGGATGGACGAGCGGGATTTCCCAATCGCGCACCGCGTCGTAGAAGACGCTGCCCAGTTCGGCGACGCCGCCGGGGAGGCGGTAGGCGCGGCAATACTCGCGGACATGTTCCACGGCGCGGGCGGTGTGGAGCACCACGGCGAAGCCGTTGCGGCGCAGCACGCGCAGAGCCTCCACGCCGCACGCGGTAGTGTGGGGAAAGCCGAGCAGGCCCCAATCCAGGACGCCATCCAGATCCAGGAAAAAGAGCCGGGAACCCCAGGCGGCGGGGGCGGCGCCGAGGGTGCGGCCGCAATAGCGCGCCAGGTGGAAAGCGGCGAAGCTGCGGGCGTAGACGAACTGGGCGTTCCACTCGTGGCGGCGGGGGCTGTCGGGACGGCGGGCGATCCAATACTGCGCGGCGCGCAGGGCGGTGGCGGCGTAGAGGATTTTGTAGAGCGGCAGGCGCGCGTGCACGGCGGGGTCGGCGGCCTGCAGGGCATAGGGCTGGAGCAGGGCGCGCTCGGCATCGGGCGGGAGGCGGAACTCGTAGATGGCGGAGGCCAGGTCCCAGGCCGGATCGACGATGTCAGATTCACCGCCGCCGAAGTTATGCTGTTCGAAGTCGGTTTTGAGGAGGCGGCCGCCGGCGCGCACCCAGTCGGCCGGGCGCAGGCGGCCAACCACCAGGGTGGGGTTGGGAGCGACGTAACGCGCCAGGGAGCGCCGGATGGCGCGCTTTTTGAGGGGCGCCAGAGACGGGCCGTAGATGCGGCCGAGCGTGGCGGCGAGGTCGTCCCATCCGCACCAGCGATAGCCGGGAGTGGCGAAGGCGGGGTCCTCGCCGAGCGGCAGGGCGTTAACGCGGCGGGCGATGTAGGAGGACAGGGCGGCGGGCAGGCCGCGGGCATCCTCGGGGACGGAAGATAAAGGCTCGCCCGCGGCGTAGTCGGAGAAGAGGATACCGTCGCGCAGGAAGATGGGGCGCGGCACGAAGCCATCGAGGGAGGCGGCGGCCAGCCAGGCGTGGTAGCCGAGCCAGCCCCAGCCGGCGCTTTTGGCCATCACCAGGCGGCCTCCCACGGAGAGTACGCGCTTGAGGCGGACCTGGAAACCATCGGCGTAGCGCGCGGCGAAGGCGGCGTTGGAGGCGGCGAGGGCGGCGTCGGCCGGGGCGGTGGCGCGCCGGCGCGCCATGGCGAGGGCGTCGGGGCGCAGCCGGCGGAGGCGGCGTTGGCGGCGGCGAGGGCGCGGGCCGCGGGGGCGGTGGCGAGCAGGCGCGCCTGGTAGCGGTCCGCGGGGGGCAGCAGGCGGAACTGGCCGCCGCGGGCGGTTTCATCGGGGAGCGGCCAGGCGGGCACGGCGGGGTGGCCGGGGAGCACGGCGACGATCTGGCTGGATTGGGCGCCCAGGGCGCGGAGAGCGTTCAAGAGCAGGCGCAGGGTGTTGCCGGAATTGGGGTGATCGTCAATGACCAGGAGGCGCGCGCGCGCGGCCAGCGCCTGGCGGATAGCGCGGGACTCGGAGGCGGAGAGGCCGTCCTTGGGGCGCACAGTGATCCAGGAGACGCGGGCGTAGCCGAGCGATCGCAGGCGCGCGGCGGCCAGGGGCGCGAAATAAGCGCCGGCCGTGCGCGGGCCGATCATGGCCACGGGCTGGTCCGGGGCGGGCAGCAGCGGCAGGCACAGGTCCAGCATGGCGGCGGCGTCATGATGCGTAAGATCCTGGCAGCGGAAGGCCTCGGGGATGCGCATGCGGCGGCAGAGCGCGGCTTCGCCGAGAGCGCCGGGAGCGGCGGGGAGCAGGGCGCGCACGGCGGCGAGGAAGGGCGCCTCGGAGCCGCCGAGCAGCAGGTCGCAGACGGCATCCACGCAGGCGGACCACTGGCCGCGCCAGGCTGCAGCGCGCGCCATGGCGGAACGGGAGAGGGCGGCGTGCGGCGCGTGGAGCAGGGCTTCGGCGGCGCGGGCGGCGGTGCGCGCGCGGGGGAAGCGCCGCGCCACGAAGGCCAGGCTATAGGGGCGCGCGGCCAGGTAATCGTCGAGGGTGCAGGCGATGGCGCAGGTGAACAGGTATAGATTGATGCGGCGCTCCTCCGTCTGCCAGGCTTCCGCCGCGCCGGCGCGATAGCGTTGCACCTCGGCGGCGAGATGGCGGAGCAGCTCGCGCAAGGTGAGCATGGGGTTGAGACACCAGCGGTACGCCGCAAAGAAAGCCTGTTCGGAGGCGGCGGGCCGTGTGCCGGCTGGTAGGATTCCGGTGGCCATGGTCAGTTTCTGGACGCGTCGCGGAGCAGCCACCACAGAATGCGCGGATCGCGGCGGACCTGGCGGATGGCATAGGGAAGCCAGGCGTGGCCGTAGGGCAGATAGTAGCGCACGGGCACGGCCAGGCGGCGGCTGACGGTGAGGGCCGCGCGGCTGGGCAGCCCGAAGAGGAGTTCGAGCTCGCAGGGCGTTCCGGCGGCTTGCAGCACGCCGACGGCGGCGGCGGCGAGGACTGGATGATGGGTGGCCACGGCCACGGGGTTGGCGAGGCCAGCGAGAGCGGCGGCCACTTCGAGGAAACCGCGGTGCGGATCGGCCTCGCCGGCGGGATCGGGCCATTGGCCTTTCACTACGCGCGCGCGCGCGCCCAGAGCGGCGGCGCGGCGGGCATCGCCAGGGCTGCGGCGCCAGCGGCCGGGAATGGTGCAACCGATGGCCGTGCCGCGCGCGGCGGCGATTTCCATGAGACGGAAGGTGCGCTCGACGGTCTCGGGGCCGAGCGAATCGAAGTGTACGCGGATGCCGCCCGCCTGGCGCGCGGCATCCACAATTTCGAGAAGCAGGTTTTGGTCGAAGGCGAGCGAGGGCGCCTTGATGGAGACATACGAATCCAGGCGCGCGCCGGCGATGGCGTGGACTGCGGCCAGGTACATATTGGCGACGTGGCGCGGCGTATCGCCGGGGGCATCCCAGAAGCACAGCGTGGAGGCGGGGACGCCGCGGGCGGCGAAGGACCGGGCCAGGCGCAGGGCGTCCTGCAAGGCGGGGCCGGCGACGTAGCCGCGGGCGGCGCGTTGAAGCAACGGCGTCCAGGGCGCCGCGATCATGGGCGCGGCCTCCGGCGGAGGGCGCGCCAGGCCAGGCCCGCGCCATCGGCGGCCATGGCGGCGAAGCCGCGCGCGCTAAACGGATAAGCGCGCAGGGAACAGCAGGGGCGTTCGTGGCGGGTCCAGACCTGGGTCCAGGGCTCCACGCCGCCGTTGAATTCGTAGGACCGCAGGCCGCGTTGGGCGGCGTAGCGGATGGTTTCGCAGGTAAGCAGCATGCCCGGCGAGCAACGGGCGAAGCGCTGGTCGTAGCCGGCGCGCAGCAGGTCGAAGCGGCCGCCGCTTTCGACGGCGATGTGGGCGGCGGCAGGCTCGCCGGCGATGCGCAGGAAGGCCATGCGGAGGATGCCCAGGGCGCAGGCTTCGCGCGCGTAGCGGCGGAAGAAAGCGCCGCGCACGGGATCGGCGGCAAGGGCGGTACCCTGCGCGCCTTTCCATCCGGCGGCCTCCACCTGAAAGGCCTCGTCGAGCAAGGGCCGCAAATCCGCAGGCGTGGGGGCGGCGATGCGGACTTCGACCGCGCCCAGCTTTTCGGCGTTGCGGCGCGCGCGGCGCAGATCCGAGCGGCGCCCGGCTTCGAGGCGCATCTCCGGTTCGATCCAGGATTCGTCGAGGGGAATCCACGGCGAGCCGCCGGTAGTCCGCATGCGCACCAGGCCGCGTCCGCGATAGGCCCCGGCGAGGGCCGCGGCGGTGGCGGGGGCGAGGCGGCGCAGATCGAGGGGACGCCCGGTGCGCACCACGGCGCGCGCCAGTTGGGCCAGCGCGGTTTCGTCCGCGTAGAGAAAATCGAGGATCTCGTACATCTCCGCGGCCAGCAGGGTGAGGCGTCCCGCCGCGCCCGGATGGGCCACCAGCGGGGCGATGGCTGGGGTCCGGCCGCCAGCGGCCAGCACGTGCAGGCGTTGCGCGCCGCCGAGGCCGGCGGCCCAGGCGTGGGCGTAGGCGAAATCGGTGACGGGATTGCGGCCGGCGGCCAGGCGCCGCCAGGCGGAGGCCATGCGGTCGAGAGCGGCCGGCGTGCGCAGCGTTTCGACGCCGGGCGGGACGCGCGGATCGGGGGAAGCGGCGGCGAGAGTGGCATCCAAGGGGGACACTAGCGATGGGCCTCCAGAAGGTGGTCGTACATACCGACAATGCCGCGGACCATGGCGGCGGCGGAGAAGCGCTCCTCCACCACGCCGCGCGCCAGGCGGCCCATCTGGCGGGCGCGGGCGGGCCGGCCGAGGAGATCGAGGATACGCGCGGCCATGGCTTGGTGATCCTCGTTAGGCACCAGGCAGCCGGTGCGGCCGTCCTCGAGGACCTCGGGCGTGCCGCCGACGGCGGTGGCCACGCAGGGAAGGCCGCAAGCCATGGCCTCCAGCAGGGCGTTGGACATGCCTTCGCTGCGCGAGGGCAGGCAGAAGACGTCGCAGCACTTCAACAGCGACCAGATGTCCTGGCCTTCCATGCGGCCGAGGAAGCGCACGTTGCGGTCCAGGCCCAAGGAGCGAACCAGGTCGCGCAGGCCGCGGTCGCAATCGGGTTCCTGCACCGAGCCGGCGATCAGGAAGACCGCCTTGGGATAGGACCGGCAAACCTGTGCGGCCGCGCGCAGGAGCACATCGAAGCCCTTGACGCGCCGGATGTGGCCGACGCTGACGATCAGCGGCGAGGCATCCTGAAGGCCCGGCGGCCGGGGCAGCATCCCCGCTCCGTTAGCGGCGGCGACCTTGTCGAATTCGATGCCGTTGGGAATGGTGACGACCTTGGCCGGGTCGAGGTGGTCGGCCTGCATGGCCTGGCGGCCGACGGCATCGGAAACGGCCTGCACCTGGTCGAAGAGCGGGCTCATGAAACGGTAAGCGATGCGGTGGCGGGTGGAGCGCAAGATGCCCATATCGCGGCGGCTGGAGATGAGCACGGGGCAGCCGCTCAGTTTGGCCACCAGGCCGCCCAGAAGGTCAGCCGATTCGAAGAAGGTGTGGACGATCTGGACGTGCTCGGTCTGGATGAAACGCTTGAGATCGAGGGCCGCGCGGAAAGCCTGCCAGCCCAGCACGCGGTGGACGGGGAACTCGCGCACGGGGCACGGAAGCTGGGTGAAGACCGGCGAGGCCGGGCGCAGGCGGAAGGTTCCGATGGTGCAGCGGTAGCGGTCCGGGGGCAGCAGTTTGGGAATGCGCAGCAGGACGCCCTCCGCGCCGCCGAGTCCCCAGAGCACGTCAATGAGGTAGAGGACGTGGACCGGGCCGGCGGGCGACGGCTGCGCCGTGCCGGTTTGCGCGCGCGGATGGAGGGTGAGTGGGGTCATGACCATCGCGCGGCGGAAGAGATCAGCAAGCGCCGGAGCGTGAAATAGGATTCGCCCGTCAGGGCCTTGACGGGCTTCCTGGCCTGCCACAGGATGGCCTGGCGCCAGCGCGGCCAGCAGTGCCGGGCGGCGATGGCCCCGGAGACGGCGGCGGGGGTGCGGCTCTGAACGGAGTAGCGGCCGAGGATCAGGCAGCCATCCACTTTGGCTACGGTGGCGCGAGGCTCGGAAGTGAAAAGCACCCGCAGACCGGCGGCGGCGGCGGCCCGGCCCACCTTGCGGGAATAGTAGCCGTCGGCGACCGAGGCGGTGGTCACGGGCTCCTGAAGGATGCGGCTGAGGATCTCGCGGCTGTCGCGCCACTCGCGCAGCAGGTCGTTCCAGCTCAGCCTGGACATGCGCGCCGGATGGGAGCAGGAATGGCTGCCGATGACATGGCCGCGGGCGCGCAAGGAGCGGATTTGTTGGGCATCCAGGAAACCGGGGCGGCCGATCCAATCGGTGGTGACGAAGAAGTGGCCGCGCCAGCCGCGCTGTTCCAGTTCGGCGGCGACGCAGGTATAGGCGCTGAGCGCACCATCGTCGAAGGTGAGGAACAAGGGCGCTTCGCCGCGCCACTGGAGCGCCGGACCGGCCACGCGCACGGAGTCCCGGCCGGCGGCGCGCACGATGGCATCCAGGTGCGCGCGAAAGAGGCCGCGGTCCAGGCGGTAGCGCCCGGAGTGGCGCGAGCCGTCGTCGGGCGGCCGTGGTCCGGCATCCACAATATCGTGATAACCGATGGAAATGGCTTGCATGGGAAGCGCGGGCAACCTCACTGAACGGCCATGGTGACGCCGGGCTGGCTGGCAGCGCCGGCGGCGGTGAGCGAGAGGGGAACCTGAGCGCCCGGCTCGGCGGCCTGAGGCACCCGCACGTTCACCTGAAAAACGCCGGCGACCGTGCCCGGCGCGGCGCCCGCGTAGAGCACGTCCGAGGGGACGCCGTCGATGCTGGCGGCAACCTGGGCGACGGCCGTGGACAGGGCCGAACCAGTGACGGCGCCGGTGACGCCGGGCGGGTTGGTCTGGCCCAGGCCATCGGCATAGAGCGAGACCACGGAGCTTCGCGGCGCGGGGTTGGCGGGCGAGTTGAGACTGGCATCCTGGTTCAGCACCACGGCCTGTCCCTGGCCGGTGGAATCCATGGTGAAGATACCCGGGGCCGCGGCGGCCACCGGCAGCGCCACGGGGTTGGACAACTGGCCCCCGACGGCCACCTGCACCTGAACCACGTCCTGGCCGGCGATCGCATAGGGGACCACCGCGCTCAACTGGTTGGCTTGCACGTAGAGCAGGGGCGCGGGGATGTTGTTAAAGAGGACCTGGACGCCGGAGAGGCTGGCGGCGACCTCGCCGGAGCTAAGCTGGAGGACCTGGAGCGCGGCGGGTCCCAGGTTGAGGCCGAAGGCGGTGACCATGCCGCCCGGAGTGAGGGGCACGGGCTGGTAGCCGGCGCTATCGACCACGGCGAAGAGCGCGGGCGCGAGGGCGCCGGCGGGCAGGAGCCAGAGCAGCAGGCTATCGGAACCGCCGCCGGCGGAGGCGGTGATGGTGGCGGTCTGGCCGGCGCCCACGGCCGCGACGGTGGCGGTGAAGGCCGCGCCGGACGCGCCTGGGGCGAGATCCACGGCGGCGGGCACGGCCACTCCGGCATTGTCGCTGGCCACGGCCACGACGGCGCCCGCGGCGGGAGCGTCGCCGGTCAGGGTCACTTCGCAGGCAGCCGATCCTGGGGCGACCACCACCGGGGGATCGCAGGCCACGGACGCGACGCCGCCGGCCACATACTGGAATGCGCCGATGTCGTAGCCTTCCGCGCCGCCGGTGGCCACGCCATCCTGGTCGGTGGGCTGGGAGGTGTTGACGCCCTTGCCGCGCGCCGGGCTGGCGGCTTGTAAGTGGAAGTTATCTTGGGGCAGGTCGACGAACTTGGGGTCGGCGTTCACGGAGCCGGTGATGTTGGTGTTGCGGGGCGCCGGGCCGGCGCCGAAGAAGAGGTTATTCGAGCCGCGGATCCAGTTGCAATTGGCGGCGTCCGCGCACACGCTATTCGAGGAGGGGTTCCAGACGACCAGATAGGGAACGCCCGCGGGGTAGAGGCTGGTGGATATCTGATCCACGATGTTATTACGGATGCGCAGGTAGATAGCCGCGTTGCCGCCGTCATAGGAGATAGCGGAGTTGGCGTTGCCATAGGGCGGGCTGGCGAAGGTCCCGCAGGCGTACAGAGTATTGCCGTAGACATCCACCATGCCGGAGCCGGGCGGGCCGTTTTCGGTGGAACCGGGCACGTTGATACAGGCCCAGTTACCGGTTTGTTCGGGATTGTTAGGACCTTCCCCGGCGTTGTAAATGACGTTGTTATAGACGGACACCGGACCCTGGGAAGGATCGATGGTATCGAGGATGATACCGTCGCACTGGGTATCGTGGATGGTGTTGTCGTGGATGGCTATGTCGTACTGGTTGTGGCCGGAATTAGGCTCGCCGCTCTGGGGCGTGGAGTGAATCTGAATGCCGCGGCAGCCGTGGGCGTTGGCGACGGTGTTCCAGCCGATATCGAGGTGATTGCTGTCGGTGCCGAAATACACGCCGTGATAGAGGGCCGAGGCGGCAGGGGCGCCGGTATCGTGGACGGTGTTGCCGTAGAAGGCGAGGGAAGACGATTCCACGGTATCCATGCAGGCGCCCGCGCCGTCGCCGCTGGGGCAGGAAAAATCGTTGGCCACGATGCGCCAGCCGGTGCTGCCCCACAGGGCCATGGCCGCGCCCTGGCCGCGCAGGGTGAAGCCGGCGAAGACCCAGTAGTTGGGAAAAGTGCCGCCGCCGGGGGCCGAGCGAACGCCGGTGGCCGGTCCGCCCACGCTGCCGATGGCGGCGGAAGCGCCGGGGTAGACGACGAAGGCCATGGGAGCGGTGGCGGTTCCTCCGGCGCGCAGCAGCAGGGAGGTGTTCCAGCCCGAGCCATCGTCGCCGGTTTGGGCGACGCCGTTCATGACATAGGTAATGTCTCCGGGTTGCATGGCGCCGCGGGCCTGCATCAGGGTTTGCCAGGGGGCGTTGTATTTGCCGCTGCCGCTGTCGCTGCCGTTGGCGGCGACGAAATAGATGCTGCCCTTGCGCACGGTGAAAGGCACGCCGTTGGAGGCGCCGGCGGCAGTGGTAAGGACGATGTTACCGGTGGCGGCCGCCCCGCCGAGTTGGATGGTGACCTTGGTATCGGTCCAGACGGGATAGGACGCGGCTGGTCCTCCGCCCACGGTGACGGCGGAAGCGCCGCGCGCCGCGCCGAAGTTCCGGCCGTAAATAGTGACGAAGGCGCCTGCGTTGTTCTGGCCGCCGGATTTGGGACCGCCGGCGAGATCGATGAAGAAGATGCGCGGCGCGGCGGCCCAGCAGGCGGCCGGGACCAGCAGCGCCAGACAACACAGCACGCGGGATGCACCTACTTTGCGATACATACTCTCACCAATGGTTCCATGATCGCCCGGAAGAGCATGTAGGTGTTAGGGACGCTCAAGGGATTATAACCTACAGCGCGTAAGTAGCTGCCGATAGCTTTGGTTAACGCGCCGCCGCGGAACAGCGAGTCGCCCAGTTCGCGATAGATGTTGCCGAGCGCCTGGAGCTGCTCGAAGCGGGTGCAGGCGCCGGAGCGGTAATGCTTGGCGACGAAATAGAGCTGGCCGCGCAGGAGGCGGTCGAGGTCGGTGGTCATGGCCGAGGGCGAGAGACGGTAGTAAGCCAGGACTTCGTTGATATAGGCGATCCGGTAGCGCAGGGCGATGCGGAACCAGAGGTCGCGGTCCTCGGTGGCGCGCATGTTTTCGTCGAACCAGCCGGCGGTATCGAGGCAGCGCCTGCGGAACATCACGGTGGGGCAGACGATGTGAGCGCGGCGCGTGTAGATATGGCGGGCGATGTTGCCGGAGAGATAGCGGGGCGTGACTTTGAGCTGGCCGATAACCGCGCCGCGCGCATCGATGCGGGCCACCCGGGCGTGCACCAGGGCGACATCGGGATGGGCATCCAGCAGGCGGACGCCGCGCTCGAGGCGGTGCGGCAGCCATACGTCATCGGCATCCAGCAGGGCGATCAGGTCGCCGCGCGCCGCGCGCATGCCGGCGTTGCGGGCAGCCGGAAGGCCGCGATTGGGCTGGTGGATGTACCGGCAGCGGCCGCGCAGGGCGGGCTGGTAAGACTCGATCACGGCCGCGGTGCGGTCGGTGCTGCCATCGTCGACGGCCACGATTTCCCAGCCGGCGAAGGTCTGCGCGAGCACGCTATCGAGGGCGTAGGGCAGATAGGCCGCGGCGTTGTAAGCCGGGACGATCACGCTGACGCGGGGCATCACTTACAAACCTCCCCGGCCTCGGGCAAGACGGCCGCGGCGGCGGGCACGGCGGCGCGATCGCCTCCGAACCAGCCGCGCCACAAATGACCCGGCACGTCGCGCACGCGCGGATCGAGGACAGCCAGCGCCAGCGCGTACACGCACAGGCCCGTGCCGCAGCGCGCCGCGGCGGCCAGCAAGTGGGACGGGAGCGCGATGCGCGAAGCCACCGCCCAGGCGGCCGCGCCCGCAGCGCCGTATTTCAGCAGACCGCTGAAGCGCAGCCCGATGGGCAGGATCCGGGCCGAGGCAAGCCACAGCAGCAGGACCGTGGCGATGTGCGTGAACAACAGGGCCACCGCCGCGCCCAGCAGGCCCATGCGCGGCAGCAGAAGGCAATTGAGGGCCACGTTGAGAACGGTGGAGCAGATCAGCGCGCCGGCCATGGTGGCGGTCTTCTTGTGAATGAGCAGGCCGGCGCACAGGAAGACGTGGGTGGTGTAGATCAGCAGTCCGGCCACCAGATAGGGAATCAGGCGGTCCGCGCCCAGATACTTGGGCGACGCCAGCAGCACCAGCGCGTCGTGCGCTCCCAGGGCCACCAGGGTAAAGATGCCGGCCGCGGCCATCAGGTAGAAATCGAGCGAGAGATGCAGAAACTCGGTGGTCTTTTCGCGGCCTTCGGCGGTCCAGAGGCGCATGTAGATAGGCAGGATGGCGAGGCCCAGGGGCACGGTCATCAGGTCATTGACATACTGGGACAAGCCATAAGCTACCGAGTAATAACCAAGGGCGTCCGCGCCGAGATAGTAACGGACCAGGGCGCGGTCGGCGGTGAGCAGGATGACGCCGGCCAATTCATAGAAGACCAGGGGCAGGCCGAAGGCGGCGGCGGCGCGGAAGAGAGACCAATCGAAGTTGACCAGGGAGAGCAAACGGCGACGGAACAGCCATCCCACCATGACGGCGACGAGCAGGAACTCGGCGGCGATGGCGCCGGAGAAGTAAGTGCGCACGGAGCGTCCTAGCCACGGCAGGAAAGCCAGGACGGTGCCGGCGGTGGCGGCTTTCAGCAGCACGGAGGCGGCGTTATAGGCGGCGGTGCGCTCCTCGATGCGCAGGAACGACAGGAGGATGGATTCGAGGGTGCGCAGCAGGATCAGGACGGAGGCGAAGGCGAGCAGGGCGGCGAACGGAGCGTCGATCAGCCGGTTCAACAGCAGGCGCACGGCGACCAGGAAGACGAGGGCGGTGACCGCGGCCACGCCCCCGACGCCGAAGAGCATGGTGGAGTAATAGGCGCGGGCGCGGGGCGGGTCAGCGGCGAACTTCTTTTCGTCATAGAAGCGCAGCACGGAGTTCTGCATGCCGGCTTTGGAGAGCGCGGTGGGCAGCAGCAGGATCTTCTGGATGAAGTCGATCATGCCGTAGTCCGCCACCGAGAAGATGCGGGTAAAGACCGGGAAAGTGATGAAGCCGACGGCCAGGCCGCCGAACAATCCGGCCAGATAGTGGGACGAGTGGCGGATCAGCTTCTTCATCTCGCCGGCGACGCTGCGCGATACGGACATGGGTTTCTCTTTTGAGGAATTCGCGCAAAACGGAGCGCGGCCCGCGCCGCCGGAATCCTGTTCCTGCCCTGTTTGGCGCCGCGGACGCGCGCCCCTTTGCGCTTTTGAGGAATTCGCGCAAAACGGAGCGCGGCCCGCGCCGCCGGAATCCTGTTCCTGCCCTGTTTGGCGCCGCGGACGCGCGCCCCTTTGCGCTTCTACGCCTCCGCCCATATTTCCTCCGGCTGTGCCGCCGGCTGCTCTTCCGCGCCTGCGCCGGTTTCGGCGGGCGCGGCTTCTTCGAGGGTCAGGGCGTGCGCCACCATGCCGGCCAGGACCCACATATAGCCGCCCACCTGCAGGTAGTTCCAGCGGTCGCCGAAGAGGTTGGCGGCAAAGGCGGCCACCAGCCAGCCGGCCAGGGCGAGGCCGAGGGACGCGAAGAACGGGTCCCTGGCGCGCCGCGCTAACCGCAGGCCGACGCGGAAGGTTTTGGCCAGCAGCCACAGAAACAACGCCAGCCCGAAGACGCCGGTTTCGACCAACACTTTCAGGAAGAAGTTATGGGTGTCTTCGTAATTGCCGACGCGGTGCATATAGGCGTAGGTATTGAAGCCGGAACCGACGATCACGTTGGAGTCAAAGACCTGCATGGCATCTTCCCACAAAGTAATGCGGGTTTCGGCCGAATGATCGAGGGCGCCGTCCTGGTAAGTCATGGTGACGCGCTCGCGCACGGCGTTGGGCACCAGGGCGGTCCAGGTGAAGACGAAGGCGAAGAGCACGGCCAGCATCCAGCGCTGCCTGGCCAGGCCCAGGAAGAGCCAGCCGGCCAGCAGGGCGACATAGCCGCCGCGCGAGAGACTATACATCAGGCAGGCGGCCGAGACGGCGGAGACGGCATAGTAGGCGAGCCGCAGCCAGCGCCGGGATTCGAAGGCGGCGAGGGCCAGCAGCATGGTGACGAACTGGGCCTCGAAAGCGGCCATGCCGTTGATGCCGGCGTAGCCCATGCTGCCGGCGTCGCGCAGGTCATAGGAGAAGGCGGAGAAATCGCGGCCGGAGACCGTGGCGAGGAAATTGCGGTCCAGCGCCAGGACGGCCAGGCCCATGAGGGCGAGGATGGCGTACATCTCGCGGCGGCTGGGGCGGGCGGCGGCCACCAGCAGCAGCAGGCCGGGCATCATCATGTAATCCAGCCAGACGGCAAAGCGCTCGTCGCCGAAGAAGGGGAAGGGCGCGCCGAGATAGAACGATCCGAGGATCAGAGACAGGAAGGTGAAGGCGGCATAGATTGCCAACAGCACGGTCCAGGGGGTGCGGGCGACCACGGAGCGCTTCTGGCGCACCAGTCCCAGGGCTACGGCGAGGAGCACGATACCGATGACACTGGCGCCCAGGGGAAAGTCGTTCAAACGATAGCGGGCGGTCTGGAGGGGGATGAGCGGGACCAGGTAGAAGATACCCACGATGGGCCGCCAGAAGATACTGGCGAGCACGGACACAATGGCGCCGAGATACAGGAGCGTGCCGAGCGACCCTTCCATGCCGAAGTGCGGGATCATCAGCCGAGTAACTCCGTGGCGGCGGCAGCGGCGGCAGGCGCCCGATCCGCGGCGGGCTTCCGGCGAGCGCCACCGATGCCCAGCAGGCACATGGCGCGCGCGAAGCCGTACGCTGCGTAGAGGACGGTAAGGGGAAGCAGGGCGGACCACCGCTTGCGTTGCGCGCAGCTTCGCGCGGCGAGCGCCAGGGGACCGGCCAGCAGGCAGGCGAGTCCGGCCGCGGGCCACGCCGCGTTTTCCAGGATGGCGCCGGCGCACAGGCCGGCCGCGCCCGCGGCGAGGGCCGCCAGCATGGACAGGGCGAAGAGCACGGCCTTGCGGGACTTGGAATGCAAGACATCGCGCAAAAAGACGCGATGGACATTGACGCCATGCCAGGACTGTTTGCGATAGAAATGGCGCAAGGTCTGCGGCGTGCCCAGGTGCACCGGGCTGAGCGAAGGAATGGCCAGCACGGGCGCCGCCGAGCGGGCGGCGCGCTCGCAGAACTCGCAGTCCTCGCTGGTGACCAGGGTTTCGTCGAAGCCGCCCAGGTTCAGGAACAGGTCGCGGGCGACGATGGTGCAGCCGCCCGGCACGTAGGCGACGGGGCCGTTTTTCATTTGCCACAGGCCGCCGTACCAGGCGCGGGCGACCCAGGAGGAATCCGGCGGGATGCGGTAGTGCGCGCCCACGATGCGGGCGTCGCCGGCGCGCATGAGGTCGAGCGCCTGGCGCAGCCAGTGGCGGGGCGCCACGCAATCGGCGTCCAGGAACGCGAGATAGGGCGCGCGGGCGCGCGCGGCGCCTAAGTTGCGCAAGGCGGCGATGCGCACGCCCGCGCGCCCGGTGACGGTGAGGGCCAGCGCGCCCGCGAAGGAGCGGGCGATTGCGGCGGTGCCATCGGTGGAACCGTTGTCCACCAGGATGACTTCGAAACGGTCCGGCGGCAGGGTCTGGCGGCGCAGGGATTCCAGACAGCGGCCGATGACGCGCGCCTCGTTGAGCGCCGGCACCACCACGGATATGACGGGCCCGGAGCGGCGGGGATGCATGGGCGGCTCCATTACGCCTTGTGCGCCAGCGCGGCCATCACCTGCGAGCCAAGTAAGTCGGTCTGCAGCGGGCTGCCATACTGTTTCAGGAACTTGACGTTGCTGTAGAGCGCGGCGCTGTAATCGGATATCTGGCCGGATTCGAAGGCGGCCTTGATCTCGCGGATGCCGTCCTCGAGGGACCTGGAGCAGGAGAAGCCGAGCTGTCCCTTGATCTTCTGGAAAGAGACGCGGTAACTGCGGCGGTCGGCGTTATCGACGTGCTCGACGACGGTGGCGGGGAAGAAGCGGACCAGCATGTTAGCCACGTCGGTAAGAGTGTAATTCAAGCGGCTGTCGCCGACGTTGTAGATCTGGCTGCCGACCAGGGCGACGGGCGCTTCGAGCACGCGCACGATGGCCGCGGCGGCGTCGGCCACGTGCAGGAAGGGCCGCCATTGCCGGCCGTTGTAAATGGTAATGACCCGCTCCTTGATGGCCTTGGCGGTGAGCAGGTTGACGACCAAGTCGAAACGCGGGCGCGGGGACAGGCCGAAGATAGTAGCGAAGCGCAGGATGGTGGGATGGAAATTGGCGGTGGCCGCGCCCAGCAGGGCCTGCTCGGAATCGACCTTGGTATCGGCGTAGAGCGAGATCGGCTGGGGCTGGGAATGCTCGTCCATGGTCTGTTCGGAGGCGCCGTAGACGCTGCAACTGGAGGCGAAGATGAAGCGCCCGACACCCTCGCCCTTGGCGATTTCGACCATCATGCGGGTGGCGGCATAGTTGATCTCGCGCGCGGTCTTGTGATCCTGGTCGCAGGCGGGATCGCCGACGATGGCGGCCAGGTGGATGACCGCGCCCGCGCCGCGGACCGCGCCGACGACGTCCTGAATGTTGCGGCAGTCGCCGCGGAGGAACTCGAGGCGCGGATGATCCAGGACCTCCTCGATGGCGGAATCGCCGTAGACCAGGCTGTCGAGAACGCGCACGTGGAAGCCGCGCTTCAGCAGGGTGCGGACCACGATGGAGCCGATATAGCCCGCGCCGCCCACCACCAGGACCACGTCGTTACGCTGCCGCGGGCCGGGGCGGCCGGGGCGGTCGTGATCGAGCAGGGTGTGCTTGATCCAGCGGATGCCGGGGGCGCCGGCGACGATCAGGACGGCGAAGATGAGCGCCGATGCGCGGGGGAGCGTGCCGGAAGGGGGGAGCAGAAAGCTGGCCGACAACATACCCAGGGCGGCGATGCCGGAGCTGGCGGCGGCCCGGCGCAGCGCCAGGGACTTACTGTAAGTGCGGGAACTGGTGTACAGCCCGCTGAGGGCGTAGAAGCCGGGGATACAGAACGAGAGCGGCAGGAACAGCGCCAGGTAGTAGTGGCGCAGCTCCAGCAAGCCCAGGCGAAGGATGGGTTCCGAGCCGGAGTGGAGCGGCAGCGCGACGGCGGCCAGGGCCACCAGCATGGCCATCTGCACGATCACAAAGTCGGCGACGACACGCAGTCCGATACGAATGATATCCGAAGCAAGATTGATTGGTTTCATGTCAGTAACGCACTTAGTTGGATTGGCGGGGAATCAGTCGCCGGCCATAGCCAGGGCGGCCCAGGTCTTCTTGCGGGAGGCGCGCGCGATTTCGCGGACGGCGTTGGCGGCGTACTCCACCTGCTCTTCGGTCATGGCCGGGAACAGGGGCAACGAGATCAGGCGCGGATACAGCGCCAGGGCGGCGGGGCACTGGTTCTGGCGCAGACCGGCGCGTTCGGCGAAGAAGGGATGCAGCGGGATGGGGATGAAGTGGACGCTGGTTCCGACGCCGCGGTCTTTCAATTCCTCGATGAACTCATCGCGGGAGATGGCCAGCCGGGCGGGATTGAGGCGCAGGGTGTAGAGATGCCAGGCGTGGCGGCTGTCGGCGCGGTTGGGCGGCAGTTCCACTTCTTCCAGGTCCGCCAGGAGGTGGTTATAGAGCGCCGCGAAGCGGGCGCGCGTTTGGATGAAGCCTTCCAGCTTTCTGAGCTGATGAATGCCGATGGAGGCCTGAATGTCGCTCATGTTGTATTTGTAGCCGGACTCGAGCACCTGGTAGCCCCACTGGCCGCGGTCCGCGTAGCGGTTCCAGGCGTTCTTACCGATGCCGTGCAAAGCGAGCAGGCGCATGTGGGCGGCCAACTCGGGGTCGTGGGTGAGCAGCATGCCGCCCTCGCCGGTGGTGAGATTCTTGATGGCGTAGAAGCTGAAGGCGGCGGCGGCGCTGCGCGCGCCGGTGAGCGGACTGGCCGCGCCGACGTGCGCGCCCTTATAGAGCGAGCCGGCGGCATGGGCGCAATCCTCGACGACATCGAGACCGTGGCGGCGCGCCAGGGCCCAGATGGCGTCCATATCGCAAGGCAGGCCGGCGAAGTGGACGGGCACGATGGCGCGGGTGCGGCCGGTGATGCGCGCGGCGATACCGGCCGGATCGATATTGCCATCCGGGCCGATATCGGCGAGCACGGGCGTGGCGCCGGTGTGGACAATGGTGTTGACGGTGGCGCAGAAGGTCAGGGGAGTGGTGATGACTTCCATCCCGGGGCCGGTCTTCAGGGCCGCCAGCGCCAGGTGCAGGGCGGAGGTGCAGGAGTTCACCGCCAGGGCGTGAGGGACTTCCGTGTACGCGCTGAAATCCTTTTCGAACCGCGCGGTGCGGGGACCGGTGGTGAGCCAGCCCGACTTGAGGGTGCTCACGACTTCATCGATTTCCTCGTCGCCGATACTCGGGCGATGATAGGGAACCTTCAGAGTAGGTTGCATAACTGTGATCTCCGGGATAGGGAATGACTTCATAAGAACAGTTCAGCGCCGGGCCATGGCGCGCAGCACCAGGCCGGCGGTGGCGAACACGATGCGGGCGTCGGTAAGGGCGGTGCGGCCGCGCAGGTAATCGAGGTCCATGCGCAGTTTCGGCGCCATTAAGTGCCGGACGTAATACTCGACGGGATGCGCGTCTTCGGGGATGATTTCGGACTCGTCGTCGTGGTTGAGCTGGACCCTGCCGGTGAGGCCGGGCTTGACGTCCAGGACGCGGCGCTGGCCGGGAGTGTAGAGGGCCACGATCTCGGGAGACTCCGGGCGCGGGCCGACCAGGGTCATGTCGCCCAGCAGGAGGTTAAAGAACTGGGGCAGCTCATCGAGCTTGGTCTTGCGCAGGATACGGCCCACGGGCGTGACGCGGGGGTCGTTGCGGCCGGTGATGGGCCCCATCTTCGCGGCGCCGTGGACCATGGTGCGGAACTTCCACATGCGGAAGGCGCGGCCGTGGCGGCCCGCGCGGCGTCCGCCATAGAACGGGTTGCCGGGAGAAGACAGGAAGACGGCCAGGGCGACGGCCGCCAGGACCGGGCCGAGGACCGCCAGAGCGACCAGGGCGACGACGATATCCACAAATCTGCGCAGCATGTTAGTAAGTGTGACTTAGCGATTGATCCGGGTGAAGATAGAGGCGCCGGCGGCCGGGCGGGCGGCACGGGGCAGAAACCAGCGGAAACCCGCCAGGAAGCCGAGGCCCCAGGAGAAGTGATAGACGGTGAACACGGCGGGCAGATAGGGGAGCGTGGCCCAACCGGACTTGGAAGCCGCCGCGACGGAGGCGGTCATGTTCGCGGCGGCGTAAGAGGCCAGCAGCGCCAGCCACAGGCGGCCGGCCCAGGCGAAGGGGCCGGGATGGGCGGCCACGGTGATGGCGCAGGCCGCGCACAGCAGGATATTGGCCAGCACGAAGGCCACCGGCGCCAGGTGGCGCCAGGAGCCTGGCAGGCGGTGTTTGCGAACCACGGCCGCCTTCCAGTAACCGTACTGGAAATACTGAAGAAAGAGCGCGGCGAGAGTGACGCGCGGCGAATACCAGGAGACGATGGCGGGCGTCTGCCAGATGCGGCCGCCGGCGCGGGTGAGGCGCAGGTTCAGCTCGTCGTCCTGGTTGCGCACCAGGGTTTCATCGAACAGGCCGAGGCGCAGCAGGGTCTCTTTGCGCCAGCAGCCATAGGGCACGGTATCGACCCAGCCTTCATAGGAGTCGTCGTGAAAGCGCGCGCCGGTAGAGAACGGCGAATGGTAGGCGGCGGCGAAGGCGCGGGCGCGGGTACCCTGAGTGCGGGTGCGGGCCGGACCGCCGACGTTGCCGGCGCCGGTGCGACGGAGTTCCTCGACGCAGCGCCGGCAATAATCGGGGGCATAAGTGGTGTGCGCATCCAGGCGCATGACGATGGCGCCGCGGGCAGCGCGGATGGCGGCGTTCAACCCGGGCGAGACCACGCGGCGGGGATTGTCGATGGCGCGCAGGCGCGGATCGCGCGCGGCATACTCGCGCAAGACTTCGCGGGTGCCGTCGCCGCTCATGCCGTCGGCGACGATGGCTTCCCAGGCGAGGCCCTGCATATCCTGCGCCAGGAGCGAATCGAGGAGTTGGCGGATATGGCGGATCTCGTTGCGGCAGGCCACGACGATGGAAAGATCGGGTACGGGCGCGGTGGTCATGGGCGGCTCCGCTGGCAGACCGGGCGGAGGCCGGCGAGGGAACGATCCCGCAAGGCCTCACGGTAGAGATTCAGATAACTGGCGGCAACCGATGCGGAGGCAAAGTAGCGGGCCACGCGGGCGCGACCCTGGGAACCGAGGGCGGCGGCCCGGGCGGGATCGCGCAGCAGACGCAGCAGGGCCGCCGACAGGGCGGGCGCATCGCCGGGATCGACGAGCAGGCCGGTGACGCCGGGGATGACCACGTCCGGGACGGCGCCCACGCGCGAGGCCACCACCGGGCGGGCGGCGGCCAGGGCCTCCAGCAGACACATGGGCATGGCTTCGCGGAAGGAGGGCAGGGCCAGCACATCGAGCGATGCGTAGACGGCCGGCATGTCATTGCGGGATCCGGCGAAGAGCACCTGGGAGGCGATGCCCATGGCGGCGGCCAGCGATTCCCAGGCGGCGCGCTCGGGACCATCGCCGACGAATACGAAGCGCACATCCGGCTCCTGGGCGAGCACGGTGCGGGCGGCGGCCAGCAGAGTAGCGCCGCCCTTCTCCGGGACGAGTCTTCCCACCATGCCCACGAGGCGTTGGCCGCCGGGGGCGAATGCGGCGCGGAGGGACGGCTCGGCGCGGCGAAAAGGCTCCATGGCGATGCCGTTGGGGATGGTCTTCAGTATTTCGGCGGGCATGTTCCGCCGGCCGAGGACGCGCGCGACGGCGGCGGAAGGAGTAGCCACGCGGCCGAAGCGGCGCAGGGCGAGGCGATCGATGGCGGCGTAGAGGCGCATGGCGGGCGCGCGGCCGGCCCAGTTATGACAGGTGGCCACCAGAGCCACGCGCCGGGGCCATGCCGCCGCGTAGCCGTAAAGATCGGCCTTGTAGCCATGCGTGTGGAGGACGTCCACGGCATGGTCTTCCACGAGGGAGCGAATGCGGCGGACCGCGCTCCAGTCCCAGCGGCCGGCGCAAGGCACCAGGGCCACCTGGAGGCCAAGCTGCGCGGCGCGGATTTCGAGCTCGCGGCCGGAGCAGCGGGGGTCGCGGAAGACGCCGGCGATGGCGCGGCAGCCCAGGTCCGCCAGGGAGCGCGCCAGCGCCAGGAGCATGCTCTCGGCGCCGTAGAATCCTTCGCTGCTGATGAGCTGGAGAATGGTCACTGCAGTTTCCACTGCGGCCAGGCTTCGCCCAGGGCGGGCTCGAGGCGGGGCTTGGGCTGGAGGCCGCGCTCGGCACGCATGGCGCGCCAGGTCTTCCAGAAGACGGTGTATTGGAACATGACGGGCGAGAAGCGGCCGGAGAGTCCGGCCACGTTGGCTTCGGAGACGTTCACGCGGGGGACGGCCAGGGGATCGGCGCCGGGCGTCCATGCGCCGCACTGGGTGGTGAAGGCGGCGGTGAAGCCCTCCTCGGCCAGAACGCGGCGGGTGGCCCAGGAGTAATTGCCGTTGGGATAGGCGAAGAGGCGGCAAGGGCGGTGCAGGACGGATTCCAGGGCGCGCTGGCCGTCGCGGATTTCGCGGCGGGCGTCCTGAAGGGGCACGGCGGTGAGGATCTGGTGGGTCTGGGTGTGGCAGCCGAAGCGGACGCCGGCGGCGTCCATTTACACGATATAGGCCCAGGCGGCGGTGCGGGAGCCGCAATCGGCGCCGGGATGCGGAGAACCCGCGCGAAGGCCGGCGATCAACTGGCCGCGGCGGGCGGGCGTCTGCGCTTTGAGGGCCTCGATGGTGCGCTCGATTTCGGCATCCGGGAGCGGGGCCGCGCCGCCGCGCAACAGGGCGGTGACCTGCTCGGGCCAGAAGGGAAAGCTGCGGCCGATCAAACCGGGACAGATGAAGACGGTAAGCGGAATGCCGTAGCGGAGGGCCACGGGCAGGGCGTTGGTGCGGGTATCTTTCCAGCCGTCGTCGAAGGTGAACACCATGGTCAGGCGGCCGCCGGGGGCGCGTCCGGTAGCATCATCAAAATCCATGGCCGCGTCTTTGCGGGTGACATAGGCGGCCAGTTTTTCAAAAGTGCGCGCGCGCAGGACCACGGCGGGCAGGCTGCAGGTGCGCCGCAACTCGGCGTCCTGGAGCACGCGGTGGAAGGTCAGGACCACCACCGCGCCGCGGCGGCGGAGTTGGCGTTTGACCCACCACAAACAACCGGTGGCGTGCAGCAGTTCGGCCCACATCCGCTGGAAGACGGGGCGCACGCGGGAGAAGAGAGTCACTTACCCGCCTCGCGCCGCGCCTGGGGGGGCACGCCGTTCTGATAGTAGTAATGGCTGGAGGAACGGGCGCGCCACAGCAGCCAGTCCTCGGCATCGTTGACCAGGACCCCGGCCAGCTTGCCTTTGACCTTAGCCAGGGCGCTGGCCAGCGCCGGACGGCTGGTGTGATCGGGGCGCACCACCAGGACCACGCGATCGCATACGGCGGCGATGAGGTCGTAATCGGCCACGGCTTCGACGGGCGGGCTATCGACGATGGTGCGGTGGAAATCCTCGCGGAAGCGGGCCACCAGCGCGGGCCAGCTTGAGGAGTCCAGCAGCTCGGAGGGATTGGAGCTGGCGCGGCCGGCGGGGAGGATGTAGAAGTTAGGCTGCTGCCCGACCTGAAGGAGGGCGTCTTCGAGGGGGCAGGCGCCGGCCAGCACTTCGGCCAGTCCGGGCGCGGCGGGCAGGCCGAGGCGGTGGTGAACCTTGGAGAGGCGCAGGTCGGCATCCACCAGGATGACTTTGTGTTCGCTCTTGAGGGCCAGGGCGGCGGCGAGATTCACGGCCGAGACGGTTTTCCCGTCGCCCATGCCGGGGCTGGAGATGACGGTGACGGACGGGCCGGGGACCTGGTGGAAGAGGCGCGTGCGGATGACGCGGTACTGTTCGGCGGCGCGGCGGTCTTCCCTGCCCGGCGAGAGCATCGGGCTGGCGTCGGAGATGCGCAAAGAGACGGTGCGGACGGGGGCGCCCCTACGAAGGGAGGCCGCGGCGGGATCGGGTTCGACGCGATGGGGCAGGCGCACCACGGCGGGCTTGACGGCGGGCGGCCCGGCGGGCGCGGCGAAATCGGGGGCATCGTCGTCGAGGCAGCGCAGGACCAGCTCGGCGGTATCACCGTCGGCGGTCTTCAAGGCATTTAGTATCTTTCCCATGGCTCCAGGTTTCACTTATCTGCCGGCCGCGCCGGTCTTAGTGCGCGGGGGGCGATTGTGGGGGTCCGCTACATGTAAGTGGCCTAAGTCCCCGCCGGGCGACACGGGCAATTCGTACTCCTGGCAAATCTCCGGGGGCGCTTCGAGGAGATCGAGGTCGCGGCAGCACTGGGCGACGTGGCCGGCTTCCACGGTGCGGCTATGCTCGCCGAAGGCCAGGATCAGGGCATTGTCGCAAATGACATTGATGGTGCGGGGGATGCCGCGCGAGACGCGCGCCGCCAGGTCGATGGCCTGCTGGGAAAAGGGCGGACGCTGACGGGCGCCGGCGCGGGCCCAGCGGCAGGCGATATACTGGCCCACTTCGGCCGGCGGCAGGGGGCGCAGCGCCACGCGCAGGGCGATGCGCTGTTTCAACTGCACGCAATCGTCGCGGTTGAGGGTGGCGGCGAGCTCGTTTTGTCCGGCCAGGATAATCTGCAGGAGCTTTTCGGCGCGGCGTTCCAGGTTACCCAGGAGGCGGACTTCCTCGAGAGCGCCGGTATTCAGCTTATGGGCTTCGTCCACGATCAGGGCGGCGATTCTTCCGTCGGTCTGGGTTTGGATGAGGTGCTTTTCGAGGCGGGCCAGGCGCTGGGGCTTGGTGGGGGGAATGTCGCGCATGCCGAAGCCCAGCAGCACGGTTTCGAGGAACTCTTCGGCGGTGAAGGTGGGGTTGAGAATGAAGGCGAACTGCACGCGGCCGGGAGGCAGTCCGGCCACGGCGCGGGCCACCAGGGTAGTCTTGCCGGCGCCGGCGTGGCCGAGCATGGCTATGAGCCCCTTGCGTTCCAGCAGGCCGAAGCAGAGCGCGGCCAGGGCTTCGCGGTGCGAATCCGTGAAGTACAACATAGACGGATCCGAGGTCAGGCTAAAGGGTTTCTTTTTGAGGCCAAAGGACTCGAGGTACATAGCGATTCACGCGCTTGGATTTTCGACGGTCATTTTCGGCACACGGCCGACGACCAGGGCGCCGGGGGGCAGCTCCCATTCGCCCAGGAAGACGTTGCGCCGGGCTTCCATGAGGAAGGCGACGGCGCCGGCCAAAGTGAGAGAAAGGAGCAAGCCGGCTGCGAGGAACACGGGTCGATTGGGCGAGGTAGGTTTTTCGGGGACGCGGGCGGCATCCAGCATGACGAAGCGCTCGGCTTTCTGCCAGCGCTCCATGTTAGCGGCCATTTCCGCGGCGAGGCGCTTATCGAGCAGGGACTTATAGTTCGTCTTACTGGTCTCGTAGTCGCGGGTGAGGCTGGCGAGCTGCTGCTCGCGCATGGGCAGGCGCTCGATGCGTTCCTGCACGGCGCCGACATCGCGCACGATGCGTTCGCGGCGTTTGGCGAGGTCCTGGATTTCGCGGTCGGTCAAGGCGATCTGGGC
>VFSW01001071.1_pt1 | contig 40907 bp, 35 predicted proteins | sample 5358111 | NCBI WGS metagenome assembly VFSW01 (sample SAMN11554181, study PRJNA540505) | mine drainage metagenome | isolation source: sediment from site ElyBrook_90M | place: USA: Ely Copper Mine, Vershire, VT | collected 2017
CTCGGCGGCTACCTGCTGCCGCTGCCAGTGCATGCCGGGGGTCTGGCCGTCGTAGACCTGCATCCGATACATGCCGATATTGCGCTTGCCAGAGCGCGGGTCGCGGGTATGCACGCAGGGCAAGGTGATGAAGCGGCCACCGTCATGCGGCCAGCATTTGAGAACAGGGAACTGATTCAGGTCGAAGTTCTCACGCAACACCACCTCTTTGCAGGGTGCGTCCTTGCTGTTGACGGTTTTGGGAAAGGCGCTGGCCAGCGCGCCCAACTGCGGTAGCATCTTCAGCTTGTCAAGCAGGCCCTCGGGAGCCTTCAGATTCAGCAATCCGGTAATGCGCTCGGCAATTCGGTCCAGCCGGTCAACATCCGGGTTCAGGCCGAGCGCCAGAGCCATGCGCCGCTCGCTGCCGAACTGGTTGATGAGAACCTGTTGGCCGGGATGGCCCTTGATATTTTCAAACAACAACGCCGGTCCGCCGGGAGCGTATTCTCCCTTGGTCTTCGCACCGGCCTTAGCGCCGATTTTGGAGACGCGGTCGGTAATCTCGGTGATTTCCAGCTCCGGCGAAACTTCTTCCTTGATGCGTTTCAGTGCGCCATGCTTTTCGAGGGTGTTGATCCATTCGCGCAGGGCGGCGTATGCCATTCGGTAAGCTCCCGTGCGGCAGGCGCCGCGTTCCCCTTTCCAGCTTAATGGGTGGCGCGGCCTTGCGGACTTAATTTGTCGCCGGAAGGGCGGAGACGAGAACAGGAGCGGGGGCAGGCGTGATCGAAGGCGCGAGAGGTTCCATGGGATACCCCAGCCGCTTCCACTCATGGTAGCCGCCGCGCAGCGGGCGGACGCGCTCGATGCCCTGCTTTTGCAGCGTGGTGGCGGTTTTTACGGCGGTGGCGTCGGTGGGGCGGCAGGCGCAAAAGAGCACAATGTCGCGGTCGCGCGGAATCTCGTGGCCGCGCTCGGCGAGCGCCCCGGCAGGAATGTGCAGCGCGCCGGGCAGCGGGAAAGGCTCCGAAAGCAGGTCATCGGTGTGGCGCAGGTCCACGATGAAGACCTCTTCGCCGGCGTCGAGCCAGCGCTTCAGTTCGTCCGGCTCCAATCGCGCGGAGATCAGCTTGTTCAGAATCATGCGGCGGCGCACGACGCGCGCCACCAGGAAGCCGAGGATTCCCAGAACCAGCAGACCGCCGCTGAACTTGCCCACCCAGTCCAGCAGATGAGGATCGCGGTTGAGCATGTCGCCGAAGAATCGTCCGCCGCTCAACAGAACCCCCACCCATAAAACAGCCCCTGCGCCGTCGAAAAAGACGAAGCGACTGTAGGCCATGCCCTTTTGCCCAGCGACGGGCGGAGCCAGCGTGGACAATCCAGGCACGAACTTGGCGATCACCAGCGTCAAGCCGTGACGGCGGCCATAGGAGTCCTGGGTCTGGCGGACGCAGGTGCTCGGTTCCAGCGAGAGTTTGCAGAGCAGGCGCATCACATGGCGTCCGTAGCGGCGGCCAATGAAGAACCAGGCGCTGTCGGCCACCAGCGAGGCAGCCAGGCCGGAGAGCAAGGCCAGGCCAAAGCTGAGTTCGCCCTCCGCCGAGAGAGCTCCGGCGGCCAGCAGAACCGGAGTGGCGGGCAGCGGAATTCCCAACTGCTCCACCAACACCCAGGCGAAGAGCAGCACGTAACCGTAGAGAAGCAGAATGTGTTCCGGCAGAGCCATGGGAAAGTGTCCAGTCTTCGCGTGCGGGGAAGTCAGGCCGGTCCGGTTCCGGAGGTCACGCGGACGCCAACAGGAGCCGGGACAGTCTCATGCTATTCGATGACGCGCAGGGCCAATTGGCTTCACGCAATCCGAACCGCAAAAAATCCGAACCGCAAAAAATCCGGACCGTAAAAAAGGCCGCCCGCGGGGGGCCTTCTCTCTCCGTGGCGCGGAGTTCGCTCTACGGCCGCGACTGCTGCGCGCTGGCGGCTGGAACCGAGGCTGTGTCCTGCCGGTCCTTGGAGGCAAACCAGTTGTGGTCCCAGAGGTTCTGGTAGAAGGCGCCGGTCAACTGAGCTGCACGGGGGCCGAAGGTCGGCCGTCCGCCTTCGAGAAAGAAGACCGTGACCAGGCTGCCCTGCGGTGAGTCGGAGTACGAGGCGAACCAGCCGAAGCGCGTGCCGTCGTTGGAGCAGGTCCCGGTCTTGCCGAAGACCGGCAGCTCGTGGAAGCTGGCGCGCAGACTGCGGGCGGTGCCGTACTCCACCGCACCGGCCATGCCGTCCTCGATCTCGGGAATGAACTTGGCAATGTCCAGCTTGCGCTTGATCATCGGCTGGAAGTTCGCGACCTCTTGCGGTGTGGTGGGGTGCTGCAGGTAGTAGAGAGTTCCGCCGTTGGCCAGCGCCGCCACGTACGCGCCCAGTTGCAGCGGGGTCATGGAAACGCCCTGGCCGAAGCTGCACATGCGGCCCACGCCGCCCTCGGCAGCCGGCAGTTCATGATCCGGATAAGTACCCAACTGCTCGCCCGGAATGTGATAGCCGGCCAGCTCGCCCAGGCCGAACTCGGTGGCGTAGCGATGCACGCGCTCAAAGCCCAGTTTCCGGCCCAGCGTCTCAAAATAGAGATTGTTGCTCTTGGCCAGCGCCTGGGTCATGTCCATGCGGAAGCCGGGCAACTGTACCGGCGTATCGCTGGTCACCAGCCCCTCGGAGAGCCCGGCCATGGCCACTGTAATTTTAATAGTGGAGCAGGGTTCGGCGCCCGGCGAAAGAGCCAGCTTCTGGTTGACCATGGCCAGAATGCGGCCATTTGATGGGTCGATGACCACGGCCGTTCCATTCATGTCACCCAGGGCGTCGATGGCCGCCTGGCGAACCACCGGATCTTCGCCAGTCGTTACGTCATCGGCAAAGATGTCTCCCTTGGCGAAGGAGCTGGCCGTGAAGCGCTCGTAGTAATGATGGCGGCGATGGCTGGCTGCCGCGCGGCGAACTCTGGAGCGCGCCCTGCCGCGTGCGGTGAGGCGGGCTTCACGACGGCCTTCCACCGACCTGCTCCTGGCATGAGTTGCACTGGCGTGAGCCGTGGCGGAAGGTCTGCTGCGATGGGAGACGGACAGATGGGATTCCGACGCCCTGGAGTGGTGCGTTGGACGCTGCACGTCCAGCGCGGAGGCGACTCCGGCGCCAAGGCCGAAACATATCAAAAACGATGCAAATACCCGGACGCGGGAAAAATTCATGCAGCCAGTATCCTCTCTCCTGTCGGAGTGTCGTGCCGTGCGTCCCGCTAGCGGATACGCACTTCATGCCATTGCTTGAGCGGCTCTCCAACGGGAAACAACTCACCGGCCCGGCGTATTCGGAGATCTTTCTAATGAAAGGCCCCTAAGTCGCACAGGTTTTCGGGTTGCCGCAATGCTTACGCCACTCTTATCGGCTACTCCGTCACGACTTACACTCACTGTCGCGGATTAAGCCAATTCTCATCCAGACGCATCGGACGGTCTGGTTGGATCGCCGCTGTCAGATCCCGCTGTCGATTCCCTCTCCAACGTCTCGATTTGCGACAAGACGGCGGAGCGTTCACAGGACCACTTGCATTTTCAGGGCTATATTGCACTATAGCCCTCGTGAGCAATTCCAACAAGAATCCGAGCCTTCAAAACCTCAAATGACCGCCAGACGCTTCCCAGTTTCGCACTATGGTACTAAAACTGAATCCGGCGCAGGAATGCGGGCGTATCCAGATCCCGCTGCGCCTCGTCGCCGGCATCGGAAACCTGTGCCGCCGACGGCTGGCCGTGATACTCGTCCAGAGCGGCCGGACCGCGCGCGCCGCCGCTGAACTCCTGCGCGTAGTCCCTGGACAGAGGTGTGTACATCGGCTCTTCGCACAGCTCGGCGAACTTGGGCCGCGCCGGAATCCCCACCGGCTCCAACTCCGCGGGCTCGAAGATCGAGACCGGCTCGAAGATCTGGTCCGCAGGGCTGGCGGGTTCCGCAGCCGACGCCGCGGAGGCCGTCGAAACCGAGGAAGAAAAATAAACTACTTTGTCCGATCTCTCCAACACTTCCGGCTGGTCTGTTCCGGAATCTTCGGCATCTGACGCCATCTCTTCCAATTCTTCCGTTTCCTCGTCCTGGCTGAGAAACCGGGCCGGAACCAATGCCGGAGCCAGCACCGCGGCCGGCGCGCGCAGCCAGTTTTCCGGCGCAACCAGCGGCACCGAGAGCAGCGGCCCCGCACCCTCCGGAACCGATACCACGGATGGCTCTTCCAGCGCCAGCATGCGCGCCCGCCGCTCCGGCATCTGGTTGCGGAAGCCGGTGGCGATGACCGTGATCTTCACATCCTCGCCCATCTTCTCGTCCAGCACCGCGCCGAAGATGATGTTGGCGTCCTCGTGGGCCGCGGCCTGAATCAACGACGAGGCCTCGTTGACCTCGGAGAGCTTGAGCGAGCTGGAGCCGGTAATATTGATGAGAATGCCACGAGCGCCGTCGATGGCCCCGGCCTCCAGCAGCGGCGAGGCCATGGCCGCCTGCGCCGCCTCAATGGCGCGATTGGCGCCCGAGCGCACCGCCGTACCCATCACCGCGTGGCCCATGCCGGCCATGGTCGTCTTCACGTCGGCAAAGTCGCGGTTGATGATGCCGGGGATGGTGATAATGTCGCTGATCCCCTGTACGCCCTGGCGCAGCACGTCGTCGGCAATGCGAAAGCTCTCGAAGAAGCCGGCGTCCTTGGCCACGGCCAGCAGCTTCTCGTTGGGAATCACGATCATCGTGTCCACGCTCTCCAGCAGCTCTTTGAGGCCGCGCTCGGCCTGCTGCTGGCGGCGCTTGCCCTCAAAGCCGAAGGGGCAGGTGATGACCGCCACGGTCAGAATGCCCATCTCGCTGGCCAGCGAGGCGATTACCGGCGCGGCTCCGGTGCCGGTGCCGCCGCCCAGCCCGACGGTCACAAAGACCATGTCCGCGCCTTCCAGGGCTTCGATGATCTTTTCCGAGTCTTCGAGCGCGGCACGGCGGCCTACGTCGGGGTTGGCTCCCGCGCCCAGGCCAGAGGTCAGCCGGACCCCGAGTTGCAGCTTGACCGGAGCCTGCGAGACTTTGAGCGCCTGCACGTCGGTGTTGGCGGCGATGAAATCCACGCCCTACATCTGCGCCTGGATCATGCGGTTGACGGCATTGCCGCCGCCGCCGCCCACGCCGATCACCTTGATGCGGGCTCCGCGCAAGGGCTCTTCGTGGTACTGAATGCGCAACTCCCCGGCTTCATTTCTCTCGTGTTCCATAGGGTTCCGGCCTCCTGATTTCTGACTTCATCCAAAACTTACCCAAACAAGGTTAAAAACTGGCTGCGAACAGGGAACGCAACTTGGAGCGCAAGGTGTTGCTCTCCGCCGCGCGGTTGACCCTGGTGCGGTGCGCGTACAAAAGCATGCCGATGGCCGTCGAAAAACCTGGATGCACCAGCTCGCCGGGCATATTGGATAGACGAACGGGAAGCCCGGTGCGCGCCGGAACCCGCAACTGGCTCTCGGCAATGTCCAGCATTCCGGGCAGCATGGCTCCGCCGCCGGTCAGCACACAGCCGGCGCCCAGCGCCTCCACCACGCCGCCCTGGCGCAGGCTCTCCTTCACAAAGTAAAACAGCTCGCGGGCGCGCGGCTCCAGAATCTCGGCGATCATGCGCAGCCTCAGCATCCGCGGCTGCGGGTTGGCGATCTCGATCTCCGCCAACTGCGGCACTGCGGTCACCACGGCGTGGCCGTACTGCCGCTTCAGCTCCTCGGCCTGGGCCACGGGCATCTGCAAGCCCACGGCCAGGTCGTTGCTGAAGTGCTGCCCGCCGATGGGAACCGAAGCCGTATAGGCGACAGACCCCTCGAAAAACACCGCCAGCTCTGTGGAGTGAGCGCCGATGTCGATCAGGCAGACTCCCAGTTCCCGCTCGTCGGCCGAAAGCGTGGCCTCGGCCGAGGCAATCGACTCCAACACGATCTCCGTCACTTCCAGCCCGGCCCGGTTGGCGCAGGTCACCGTGCTTTGCAGCGCGCTGCCGGAGCAGGTGGCGATGTGCAGATCTACTTCCAGTTTCTTGCCCACCATGCCCACCGGGTCGAAGATTCCGGGCTGGTCGTCGAGTATGAACTGGCGCGGCAGAAGGTGCAGAATCTCGCGGTCCGGGGGTCTTTCCACCGCCCTCGCCCGCTCTACGGCGTTGCGAACGTCTTCCTTGTCGATCTCGCGCATACGGCTGCCCAGCTCGATGCCGCCGTTGGTGTTCAGTCCGCGGATATGCGGCCCGCCCACGCCCACCACGCAGGCGTCTATGTTGGCGCGCGCCGTGTGTTCGGCCTGCTCGTTGGCCGCCTTCACGGCTTTCGCCGCCGGAGCAAGATCGGCAATCAGCCCTTTGCGCATCCCCGCCGACTCCACCAGGCCGTGCCCGCAATAGCGCAGCGCGCCTTCATTCAGGTCCGCCGCCAGCACGCGGGTCCACGCGCTGCCCATGTCCAGCACGACGATCAGGTTGTCCACATTCTGGCTCATCACGCTCACTGACCCTGCCCGGTAATCACGAACGGGCGTGGAGTTGGGGTTGTTTTCTGCTTGCCGATGTTCTGCGCGGCGCGTCTGGAGGCCGCCGCGCGCTTCCTTTGCCTCGTCTTGTTTTTGGCAACTTTGCGGGCCTTCAGCAGAGCCTTCGCGCGGGCCGCTTTCGTCTTTGCGGAGGCTTTGCCGCCGGGCTTGCCCACCACGCGAACCTGCCTGGATCGAGCATGCGCGCCGCCGCCCGTTGCAGCAAGGGCGTGAATCGGCTTGGATTTCACCGTTCTCACCGCTGGCTGCGCGGCAGTCGGCGTCGCCGGCTGTGCATCGCCGCTGGTTCCCGACGGGGCATCTGCCGACGGTTGCGCCGCGGCCTGCGCCACGTCCGTGCCGGGCGCCATCTGCAGCACCACCTGCTGGTCGTAACGCAGGTCCACCGCCGCCAGCTTGGGATACTGCTGTCGCCACTCGCCGATGTGCGCCTTGTAGCGCTGATAGCGCTGCAGGAAATGATCCTGGCCGAAGTGCGCCAGAATGTCGCCGCCCGGCTCCGGCATCAGAACCTTGGCGTCGGACGGGTCGGTCAGGTCGATCTCCGAAATCTGCGCGGAAAGCTTCTGCCCGTTGGCGTCCAGCTCCGCCAGCAGCCGCTGATAGACCTGCATCCGCTCCCGGCGCGAGGCCAGCGGATCGCGCGGGTCGATCCCCGTCACCACCGGGAAAGAGTAGTTGTGCTGGGCCATCAGCGCCGCGGGCATGGTCAGCAGAACCCCGTTGGCATCCACCAGTCCGAACTGATCTCCCTGGCGGGCAAAGGCTACCGGCTGCCGTTCCACCACCGAGACCCGAATCTGGTCCGGCAGCAGGCGCATCACCGTGGCTTTTTCAATCCAGGGAATCTCTTCCAGTTGCTTGCGCCGCTCAGCCAAGGGAACGTAGAAGACATTGCGTCCAATGTCCTCGCCGAACACCGGCAGAATCTGATCGCGGCTCACCTGGGTCAGCCCGCTGGCCTGAATATCGCCGGCCCCGTCGATGCGGAAGCGGGCGTCGCGCTCCAAGTAAGTTTTCAGAAGGTAGGCGGAGGCGGCAAAGCCGCTCACCACAACCAGCGCGGCCACGGCTATGAAGATGCGCCGCGCCCGGCTCGCCGGACGGCCCGCAAAACGCCCCGGCTCATCCCAGCGTGGCTGGTTGAAGCGCGAACGCTCGGCGCGGTTCCCGCCGAAGCGGACTCCGTCTTCGCGCGTCTCGTCCATCAAGGAAGAGTCGTCGTCCGCGTCGTCCATCGCGAGCGGCATGCCGGGCAAAGGGCGGCCCACCGCGGGCACACTCCGCTCGACGCGCCGCAAGCGAGGTTCCGCGGGCGGTTCTTCTTCCCAAACGAGGGGCCGGGTTCTGGGACTGCTGTTTTTCGTCACGCCTGAGCAAGGTCGTGAGAATCGCCAACTTTTACTATAGACCGGGGAGACAACTCATTCTTTCACGGCGCGTGCGGGGGAACCCGCGGCGTTACTGGCCGCATCCGCTTCCAGACAAAACTCTGAAGCTTCGCTCCCAGGTCTGAAAATCCAGAGCTGGGGCGCCCTCAATTCTGAACGAAAAGACCGCATTTTTCCGCCATTGTGCGCCGGCATCAGGTTATTTTCCGCAACCACCACCTGCGCTGGGGCCAGCGGCTCGCTGGTCGCTCGCATGGGGTTCGTGGTTTCCCGCCCTTTCCGCAAAAAGAAGCGGAAAGGATGAACACCCGGCTACTCTTCAGGAGCAGATTCGCGCAGTTTCTCCACATCGGCAAGATCCTGAAGCCGCCCCACTGCAAGCTTATTTTGGATCAGATGCTCCCTCGAGATGACGTGCGCCGGAGTCTGGCCATCGAGGAGCTTTTCGACTCGACTCTCCCAGGCTTCGTCAAATCGAACTCCGGCAATCCCTTGCACAATGTCGACCCGGCCCGGCTCAACGCCTAACTGAAAAACCGTTGTCGCTTTGTCGTTGAAGTCGGTAGGAGTCATCCCGGCAAGCGGAGCGCCGAACTCCGCAAGCGCTGCGAAGACGGCCTTGCTGTTCTCCTCGTCGGCTTTGATGAAAACATCGAGGTCCTTCGTACCTCGCGGATCAGCGTGAATGCTGACGGCATGACCGCCGATCACCAGATACTTCACCCCGTGGGCGTTGAAGGCCGCGAGAATGTCTCTCTGATCCTTGAGCATCTTCCGCTCTCCCTCCCGCTTCGACTCTCAGATCGCCTTCCAGTTCGGGCGCTCGGCGCGAACCAGGGTTTTGTCCGAAGTCCTGTGATCCAGATCGATCCCTTTGGCAAGATAGGCGTCCCGGACGATCTCCGTCACAGCCTCCATCCGCTCGGCGCAACTGCGGCTCTGCCAGTAGCGATACGTCTCCAGCCGTTGCTCCTTGAGGTCCGTGACCCTGCGGATTGTCTTGTCCATGATCATGGCTTAATTCCGCTTTACTCTGTCGTCGATCGCAGGTCTGAAAATCCAGGTTTGGGGCACTCCATCATTCTGAGTTCGTCAGGCCTGCGCCACTCGCCATCCTCCCCGGCTACCCTCAACGTGGTGTAAGACAGGGCCGCCCGTCCACTATCCCGCTTCCCCAGGGATTTTGATTTCCGCCTGACCGCCAACTTCCCGTGGATGCCTCAGGCCTCGATTCTGGGACCTGGGGCATCCACAGTCTTATTGCAGCAGCGTCGGCTCGTCGTCCTTCAGTTCTTCCGGCGGAATGATCACGGCGGCGGCTACCTTGTCGTCGGCTTCCAGGTTGAGCAGACGCACTCCCTGCGTAGCCCGGCCGGCGGCGCGGATGGTCTTGGTGTCGATGCGGATGATCTTGCCGAACTGGCTGATGACCATCAGCTCCGAGCTGTCATCGACAAGTTGAATGGTGTTGACGCGGCCAATGCGCGGCGTGACGGCCATGTTCTTGACGCCCTTGCCGCCGCGGGTTTGCAGGCGGTACTCGTCCACGTCTGTCCGCTTGCCAAAGCCGTTCTCCGTGACAGCAAGAATGCGGTACGCGCCGGGTTCGTGCTCCTTGGGTGTGATGGCGACGCCGACCACATAATCGCCATTGCCCAGGTCAATGCCGCGCACGCCGTAGGCCGGGCGGCCCATTGAGCGCACATCGGCCTCGTCAAAGCGAATGGCCATCCCGAGGTGCGTCGCGAGGAAGACAATCTGCGAGCCGTCGGTGATGCGCGCTGCGACCAGCTCGTCTTCCTTGTCGATGCCGATAGCGATGATGCCGCGCGCCATCACGTTGGAGAAGTCTTTGAGCGGGGTTTTCTTCACCGTGCCCTGGCGCGTGGCAAAGAAGATAAACTTGCCTTCTTCTTCCAGGTCGCGCACCGGCAGAATGGCGCGGACATTTTCGCCGGGCTGCAGGTTGAGCAGGCTCTGCATGGATTTGCCCTTGCCCGCCGCGCCCACGTCGGGAATCTCATAGACCTTGAGCCAGTAGACCCGTCCCGCGTTGGTGAAGCACAGCAGATACGCGTGCGTCGAGTCCACGATGAGCTGCGCAACAAAGTCCTCTTCGCGCGTCTTCATGCCCATGCGGCCGGTGCCGCCGCGCCGCTGCTGGCGATAGATGCTGATAGGCGTGCGCTTCAGGTAGCCCTGATGGCTCACCGTCACTGCGACCTGCTCGTCAGCGATAAGGTCTTCCAGTTGCAGCTCGGCGCTCTCATCGATGATCTGCGTGCGCCGCGCGTCGCCGTAGCGGTCGCGCACGTCTTCAAGCTCCTTGATGATGACCGCGCGCAGCTTCTTCTCGCTGTCCAGAATTTCTTCGTACTCGGCAATCTTCTTTCGGACTTCGGCCAGCTCGTTCAGCAGCTCGTCAATGGAGAGCTGGGTCAGGCGATAGAGTTGCAATTCGAGAATCGCGTCGATCTGGCGCAGCGTGAGGCCCTTCTCCTCGTGCGGCAAGCGCTCGCGATCCAGATTGAGAACAATCTCCTTGCCCTTGCCCCATGCATAGAGATTTTCGCGAGCCTCCACGCGGGAGCCCGACCCGCGGATGATCTTGATCACGGTATCGAGGTTGTCGAGCGCGATCTTGTAGCCTTCCAAAATGTGCTCGCGCTCGCGTGCCTTGCGCAGCAGAAAGACGGTACGGCGCTGGACGACATCGACGCGATGATCGATGAAGGCGTGGATGGCCTGGTCGAGCCCGAGCTCCTTCGGCTGCCCGTTGAGCACAGCCAGGAAGATCATGGAGAAGCTCTCCTGCATCTGGGTGTGCTTGTAGAGCTGGTTCAGCACAATCTCAGGCTGTGCGCCGCGCTTGAGCTCGATGACGATGCGCATGCCGTCGCGGTCGCTCTCGTCGCGCACGTCGCTGATGTCGTCCACGATCTTTTCCGTCACCAGCTCGGCGATGCGCTTGATCAGATCCGACTTGTTCACCTGATACGGAATTTCCGTAACGATGATTGCCTGTTTTTCCTTGGTGATGTTCTCCGTGGCTACCTTGGCGCGCATCATGAAGCGGCCGCGGCCGGTCTTGTAGGCCTGGGGAATGCCGGACTTGCCGTAGAGGAATCCGCCGGTGGGGAAGTCCGGCCCCTGCACGTGCTTCAGCACTTCGGCCAGCCCGGCATTGGGATTTTTCACCAGTTCGATGGCCGCGTTGACCACTTCCGTCAGGTTGTGGGGCGGAATGTTGGTGGCCATGCCGACGGCGATGCCGCTCGATCCGTTCACAATCAGATTGGGAACGCGCGTTGGCAGCACCGTCGGCTCGAAGGTGGATTCGTCGTAGTTCGGCGTGAAGTCCACCGTCTCCATCTCGATGTCCGCCAACAGCTCGCCGGCAATGCGCGTCATGCGGCACTCGGTGTAACGCATGGCGGCGGGCGGATCACCGTCCACCGAACCGAAGTTGCCCTGGCCGTCCACCAGCGGATAACGCAGGCTGAACGGCTGGGCCATGCGGACCAGAGTGTCGTAGATGGCCGAGTCGCCGTGGGGATGGTAGACGCCCATCGCCTGACCCACCACCTTGGCGCACTTGGTATATTTCTTGTTGTGCTCCAGGCCCATCTCGCTGAGCGTGTAGAGCACGCGCCGATGCACCGGCTTGAGGCCATCGCGGGCATCGGGCAGCGCGCGCCCGATAATCACGCTCATCGAGTAGTCGAGATACGAGCGGCGCATCTCCTCTTCGATGTTGATGGAAATGAGGTTGGTGCCGCTGGGGGGCGGCGTGGGCACACCGAGGGGGAGCTGGGGATTCTGATCGTCGGCCATAGGGGTTTTCTAAGCCCGCCGGAAGGCGGCAAAAAAGGGTCCGGTGCAAGCGTGGCCGGTTTCCGCGGGCTGTACTGCTATTTTACCGCTTCCGGGCGGCTTTCATCAAGCGAATTGTCGGCAAATATGTCCTTATTTTGCTTGAATTTATAGCATCCGACGGGCGCCTCGCCAAGGGCCTTTCTTCGCTCCGGCCGCTTAATGTCTTCAAGTGTACTTTTATCTTTCTCCCCTACCGCAGCCTCGCCAGGCTCAACCAACCAAAAACCGCCTGCGCCAGCACCATCGCGCCCGCCGCGCCCAGCGCCAGCCGTCCGCGCGGCCCGTCGTAGGCGTCGGCGAAGACCCCGCCGATAAAGGTCAGCAGGAACGGCAGCGCCCAGAGCCGTGTGCTCGCTTGCGTGCCATTCAGTACCATCACCATCAAAACCAGAGTGCAAATCAACGGAGCCGTATTGCCAAAGTAACGTGTGCGACGCTGCAGCAGATAGAGCAGCAAGGCGGCGGTGGCAGCCGTAGTTATCCCCAGGTTCGCCGCAGAGGCAAAAAAGCGCAGTGCCGGTCGCAGGGAAAGCCAGAAAAAAACCAGCCCGGTCCGGTACTGGCCAATCAGATTCAGCCGCCACCAGCCGCCCGTTGCGCAGACCACGCCCAGCGCGCCGGCAACGGCGATCACCACCACCGGCAGCACCAGCCGCCTGCGCCCCTCGGCCACCCACAGCATCAAGCCCAGCCCTAGCAGCGCCACCAGCGGCAAGGCGTCCAGATGCGCCATCGCAACCGACGCAAAGGCCGCCGTCAGCAGCAGTACGCGCGGCAGCCACTTGCGCCGCGGCCCCTGCATGGCATGAGCCACGCCAATGCAGGTGTAGACGCCGCCATAGATGCCCAGCGTGGTCAGCACTTCGGGGCTGAACCCGGTGCCGGCCTGGAGCACGGCGGGAGAAAAGCAGTAGAGCGCGAGCGCCGTGTAGCCGCCCCGGTTGCCGTAGAGGCGGCGCGTCACCCACCACAGCGCCCCGCCCAGCAGGCATCCGGCGGCCAATGGCAGCAGCAGAAACAACCGCATCAGAGCGTCGCCATCCGGCGGTGCTTGATGCAGCACAATCCACACACCCTGCGCCAGAAACAGCAGCAGCAGCCCCGCTGCAACGCGCTGCGGCAGATTGAAGCGAAAGCGGCGAAGGATGCCAAAGCGGTGGGTCATTGCGCTCCAGGGAACCTACCCAGTCTAAACGCCTGCGCCGCGCTTGCCGCCGTCTTGCGCATCGCATCGCGCAGCTCAGTCCTCGCCGCGCCATGCTTGCGGGCAGCGTTGAAACTATTCGTCCAAACACAGCAAAGCCGCCCCGAAGAGCGGCTTTGCTGTGCAATCGGTGAGGCTTAGTTGAAGATGGCTCCCACGGTTACGTTGGAGGTCAGCCATTGAACGGTAGGACCCGGAAAATTTGGGTTGTAGTTGGGATCGGTTGTTAGTAACCCGTAGTTTGGATTCGGTTCGCCGAGCACAACCGTACACTGATTCGGTCCCGCTGCGGTAACGGCGCCTATTGGGGTGCAGTTGTAAGACCATCCGCCGAAGGTTCCTGTGCTGCCTGCAGTTTGAGTCGCGGTCAAAATCACCGGTGTGTCAATGGGGGGGTAGGTCCCCACGCAGACCGAGCCGCCAGTGCCGGTCCAGCCGGGGCCGCAGTGGATCACGTCCGGCGTTCCCGTAGCGGAAGAAGCCGTCACCAGCCAGTTGGTCTTGTTCGCGCCTTCGTTATATATAGTCAGCGTGGAGAGGAGCGAGAGTGCCTGAGAGCCGGGAAAACAGGAGCCTGCGACGGGAGGCGTGCAGCCTTGTGCCGCAGTGCAAGGCATAACCAGCGGGCATGAGAAGGTTGCCGTGGCGTACTGTATCGATTGGGTGACCGGATCTGTCACTTCAGCCATGATCGTGGCATTGGTTCCACTCCCGTACGCTGTGACAATCCCGGCGGTAGCCCCAGTATCGCCGCCTGTATTGGTATCGACGGGGAAAACATTGGGGAACGAAGAGGTCCATACAACCGAATTTGTCACATCCCGTACCTTTGGATCGGTCGTGTAGGTTCCGATGGCCAGGAAATTGCCTGTATCCTGCAATTGGCCAACGGTGATCGAACTGGGAATGATGGTGAGCGAAACCAGCCCTTCCGAAGACACCGAGCCGGTTCCCGATCCGCCTGTAACCGTGATGGTTACGCTACTGGAGACCGGACCGTTGAATCCCGTCGAGGAGGCGGTGATGATCGCTGTGCCTGCGGCTTCGGCAGTCACCATCCCGGTGGAGGCGCCTACCTGCGCAACCTCAGGCGAGGCAGAGGTCCAGGTCACCTGGTCGGTAATGTTTTGGCTGCTGGCATGGGCCGCGTTGCCAAATGTTCCCGTAGCCGTCAGCCCCAACGTCGGGCCGCCAACCACCATCGAAGCGGTCGATGGACTCACCGTGATGGAATCCAGCCCGTTGGAGATGTTGCATCCTGTAAACGGCACTGCAAAACCGGCTAGCAGCAGAACTCCGAAGCAGAAACGTTTGAACATTTGAGTCTCCTGGCGTCTTTCAGCGGCTTCGGCTCCGCAACAGTGCGGCGAAGTCGGATATTTTCTTCCACATTCGACTATATACTCCCTGATTTTCAGCCCGCACGGTACGCAAAAGCATCCTACCCGCGCGGAATCAAGACAGTCAATACGTCCTGCGAGCGGTTTGCCCGCTTTGCCCGCCGCGCCCCGCACCCGTTACACTTCTTCACAGCATGGCCATTGCGCACGACAGTACTCCGGAGCCGGGGTTCCCGCCGGCAGAACCTAGCCGTCGGGGTGGAGAACGGCTGGTCAGCGCCTCGCGCGCCGACGAGGAGCAGGGCTTCGAGCTGAAACTCCGCCCTCGCTGGCTCGGCGAATTCATCGGGCAATCCAAAGCAAAAGAACAACTTGCCATCGCGCTCGAAGCCGCCAAATCGCGCGGTGAGGCCCTCGATCACGTCCTCCTCTTCGGCCCTCCCGGCCTGGGTAAAACCACACTGGCCACCATCATCGCCAACGAACTCGATGTCGGCTTCCAGCAAACCTCCGGCCCGGCCCTGCAAATCCAGGGCGACCTGACCGCCATCCTCACCAACCTGCGCGAGCGCCAGGTCCTCTTCCTCGACGAGATCCATCGCATGCAGCCGGTCTTGGAGGAGAAGCTCTACACCGCGCTCGAAGACTACAAACTCGACATCATCATCGGCCAGGGCCCGGCCGCGCGTACCCACGTGATGGAGATTCGCCCCTTCACTTTTATCGGCGCCACCACCCGGCCCGGCTTGCTCAGCTCCCCCCTCCGCTCCCGCTTTGGCATCCTGCTGCGTCTGGAGTTTTATACGGAAGAGGAACTGCGCTTCATCGTTGAGCGCTCCGCCGAGGTGCTCGGCGTGCCCATCGACACCGACGGCGCTGCCGAGATCGCCTTGCGCTCCCGCGGTACGCCGCGCATCGCCAATCGCCTGCTCCGCCGCGTGCGTGACTACGCCCAGGTACGCGGCTCCGGCATCATTGATCGGCCCACCTCCAACGCCGCCCTCACCATGCTCGAAGTGGATGCCCACGGCTTCGACGAGATCGACCGCAAGCTGCTACTGGCCATCATCCAGAAATATGATGGCGGCCCGGTCGGCCTCAGCACCCTGGCCGCAACCCTGGCCGAGGAGCAAGACGCGCTGGAAGAAGTCTACGAACGGTTCTTGATTCAGATTGGATTCCTCGACCGCACCCCGCGCGGCCGTGTCGCCACCCGTCTGGCCTACGAGCACTTCGGCCTCACCATGCCCGGCCGCCAGTCGCCGCTGTTTTGATGCGCAACCATTCAAGATATTCGTTGACTTGCTAACTCGCCATTTCATACAAGGAGCATCCCATGTCCCTCACCGAATCCACCATGCTGGAAATGGACACCATCGCCCCCGACTTTTCTCTGATCGACGTGGCCACGGGAAAGACCGTCCGCCGCGATGAATTTCGCGGCCTCAAGGCCCTGCTGGTCATGTTTATCTGCACCCATTGCCCCTACGTGAAGCACGTCGAAAAGGGTCTGGCCGCGCTGGGCAGGGACTACGCAGGCATGCCCATCGGCATTGTCGCCATCAGCAGCAACGACGTGAACACCCACCCCGCCGACAGCCCTGCCGGACTCAAGCGGCAGGCCGAAACCCAGGGCTTTCTCTTTCCTTATCTCTATGACGAAACGCAAGCCGTGGCCCGCGCCTATCAGGCCGCCTGCACACCGGATTTCTTCCTCTTCGACGCGGATTTCCGGCTCGTCTATCGCGGCCAGTTTGACCGCAGCCGTCCCGGCAATGGGATTCCTGTCACGGGCGAAGACCTGCGCGCCGCCATGGATGCAGCGCTTGCCGGCAAGCCTCCGATCGAAGACCAGCGTCCCTCCATCGGCTGCAACATCAAGTGGAAGGCGTAAGAGAGCGAGCCGGCAAGTCGGCGTTGAAACCGTGGCTGGCTAACTGGCTTGCTAACTCTCTGATTTGCTACTTACAGATGCAGCCCTTTCAGGTAAGCCCGGAACTGCGGCCCCAGATCGTCGCGCTTCAGCGCAAACTCCACCGTCGCCTGTAACATCCCGAACTTATCGCCGACATCGTACCGCTTGCCTGCGAAGGTGTAGCCAAGAACCTTTTCTTCTTTCAGCAGCTCCCGAATGCCATCAGTCAGTTGAATTTCGCCGATCACGCCGGGAGTGGTTTTCTCCAGCAATGCAAAGATGCGCGGGGTAAGAATGTAGCGCCCCACGATCACCTGCTTGGAGGGAGCATCGACAAACTTCGGCTTCTCCACCATGCCCGTGCAGTTGTAGATTCGCCAGTTATCGGCATCCTGCGAGCCGGCCAGAACTCCGTATGCGCAGATCTCCGGCCCTTCGACGGTCTGCGTCGCCAGCATCGAGCAGCCCCGCTCGTCGAATGCCTCCATCATCTGCTTCAAGCATGGGACCTCGGCGTCGATCACATCGTCCGGCAGAATCACGGCAAATGGCTCATCGCCCACCATGTCTTTGGCGCACAGCACGGCGTGGCCCAGTCCCAGCGGTTCTTTCTGGCGCACATAACTGATCCGCGCCAGCGACGATACTCCGCGCGACACCGCCAGCAGCTCATGCTTGCCCTTCCGCTCCAGCGTCGCGTCCAACTCGAAGCTATAGTCGAAGTGGTCCTCCATCGCGCCCTTGCCGCGACCAGTGACGATGATAATGTGCTCTATCCCCGAAGCGATCGCCTCTTCCACGCCGTACTGAATGATAGGCTTGTCCACCAGCGCCAGCATTTCCTTGGGAATCACCTTGGTGGCCGGCAAAAAACGCGTGCCCAATCCCGCCGCCGGAAATACAGCCTTCCGTATTTGTTTATTCATCGAGTTGCCCTCATTCACAGTTATCAAAGCACTGTGCCTCATCTTTCATTTCCAAGGCCTGAAATAGTTTTTCATCACAGCGTGGGCGAGTTATCTCCCAGCATCGCCTCCCGCACAATCTTGACCGGCGGAAATCCCTGCTTCAAAAAGTCGTCGTGAAACTTTTCCAGCGAGAAGGCCGCGCCCTGCTTCTTCTGCATATCCGCGCGCAGTTTCATGATTTCCAGCTTGCCCAGCGTGTAATAAAGATAAGTCGGATCGCCGGCCCCGCGCTTGGTCTCCACCTCCGCCGTTTCCTTCGGCTGATAGCCCTCCTTCTGAAAAAACTCTCTGGCCTGGTCCATGCTCATCGTGCCGGTGTGCATCTCGATGCCCACGATGAAGCGTGCGTCGCGCAATAGCGCATCCTGCAGTTGTCCCAGGCGGATAAACTCCGCATCGCGCTCGTCTTTCGCGCCCGCACCCGGCTGCCCATAGCCTTCGTCCAGCATCATCTGCTCGCAATAGTGCGCCCAGCCTTCGATGTCGGTGTTCGCGCCCAGCAGCTTGCGCACCCGGCTCGGCGCCTGCGGAAGCCACAGAAACTGGATATAGTGCCCAGGATACGCCTCATGCACCACCGTCGAAATGATCGTGCCCTCGTTGAACGAATGCATATAACCTTCCACCTGGGCCGGCGTCATCGACGGGTCCGGCAGCGTCACGTTGAAATAGGCCTCCGTCGAGTGCGTCTCGAACGGTCCCGGCGTATCCATCGAGGCAAAAGTCGTCGCGCGCATGAAGGCCGGCGTCTCTTCCACTGTCGGTCGCACGTTCGACGGAATGGTCACGATGTGATGCGTCTGAATGAATTCGATTAATCCGGTAAACGTAGCGCGAAATGCGTCCAGCAATTGATCGGGAGCCGGGTGACGCTCGCCCAATTCTTCCAGCACCGCGCGCGGGTCCTTGTTCGGCTCCAGCTGGTGCGCTACCTGCTCGAAGTGCGCCTGGTTCTTGCGCAGATCCACCCAGCCGATCTCCAGTAGCTTGTCCAACGGAAGATCTACCATCTCGTCATATTGCAATTTCTTTGAAAATGTATCCGCCCCCAACCGGAAGTCTCCATTCGACACCGGCAGCACATCCGCCTTAAGGTAGCCAAGATAATCGTTCAGCGCCGTCACCACAACTGCATTGGCCTGCGCAAACTCCGCTTTCAGCGTCGTATCTTTCGCGTCGGCAAAAGCCTGCGGCACGTCGTGCTGAAAGAAACTCACGATACCCGGCAATTGCTCAATGGCGACTTCGGTAAAGATGCGTGGCGGATTCTTCAGGTTCACGCGCGCCTCGGCCAACAGCGCCGGCATCTGCTTCTCGCGCGCGACGAGCGAGCGCAGCCGCTAGTCCGGCGAAGCGAAGTTGCGTTACATCAGCGTGAACGCCGCATTCGCGCAGGTGCTCGAATAATCATCCGCGTTCTTCTCCCACGGCCGGATTGTCTCCACTGTCAGCAGTTGTGAGCGAATGTTCGAGAGCACAATCTCCCGGTCGCTGCGGGGCACGAAATCTGCCTTCGAAGCATCCGGCTGGATCGCCTCGATGCGCCTTTCGTAGGCCTTCAGCTCGGAAATCTCCGCGTCGATATTCTTGCGCGAGTAATTCTCCAGTTGCGCGTCGTACTGGTGATAACCAGCCGACGTCCCGTCGGTGGGCGCGTAGTGAAAGTACACCTGGTCGAAGTAAGCGTCCGAGACCCTCTGGAACTGCTGCTTCCAATTTTCCCGCGCGGCATGCGCACTGATTGCAGTCGCCATCACAACCCCTATCGCAAACTGCGCAACGGCCCTATTGATCCTTCGTATCATCATCAACCTTCATTCACTATGCGACGACCGGCGCGGGAGCCAGAGTGGAAATCAATTCATGAATCTCCAGCAGCACTTCGTCGCTGCGCGTGGCAGTCAAAGGATACTTCAACAGGCCCTGCGGTGTGAACTGTGCGCCACGCTTGGCGTTGCGCGCCACCAGGCGCATCAGATGCCGCGGATCGATCGCCGCATTATCAATGAATCGAATTTGCAACTCAGCGCGCTTGCGATCCACCTGCGCAATGCCGATCCGCTCGCACTCCAGCCGCACCAGCGAGGCCTCCAGCAGATAGACCGTTGCGTCCGGCAGCGGCCCATAGCGGTCTTCCATCTCCGAGCGCACTTCATTGACGGCCGCCTCGCTGGCCGCGCCGGCAATCTTCTTGTACAGCCGCAGCCGTTGATTTTCCTCCGGGACATAGCTCTCGTCAATGCGCAGCGCAATTCCCAGGTTGATCTGCGCCGTCGGGCGCTCCTGGCTCAACTCGCCCTTCATCTCCTTGACCGCGGCCTCCAGCATCGAAGTGTATAACTCGAATCCAATCGCCTCGATGTGTCCGCTCTGTTCGCCGCCCAACATATTTCCCGCGCCGCGCAGTTCCAAATCCAGCGCCGCGATTTTGAAGCCCGCGCCCAGATCGCTGAACTCTTTCAGAGCCGCGAGCCTTCTGCGCGCAATTTCCGTCAACTCCTTTTCGGGCGGAATCAGAAGATATGCATACGCCCTTCGATTCGATCGCCCCACGCGACCGCGCAACTGATATAACTCACTCAACCCATGCCGGTCGGCGCGATTGATGAGCATGGTGTTGGCCAGCGGAATGTCCAGCCCGTTTTCGATGATCGTGGTCGCCACCAGCACGTCATACTCGTGGTGCATGAAGGCCAGCATCACGCGCTCGAGTTCCGCCTCGCCCATCTGCCCGTGGCCCACCGCAACGCGCGCCGCGGGCACCAACTCCTGAATCCGCGCGGCTATTTCGTAGATCGACTCCACGCGGTTATGTACAAAATAAACCTGCCCGCCGCGCTCCAACTCCACCTCGACCGCCGAGCGCACAATCTTCTCGTCGAACTTGGCCACCACGGTCTGAATCGCCATGCGGTCCTTGGGCGGCGTCTCGATCACGCTCATGTCGCGCAAGCCCACCAGCGACATATGCAGCGTGCGGGGGATCGGCGTAGCGCTCATGGCCAGCACATCGATCTCCTTGCGCATCTGCTTCAGCCGCTCCTTGTGGCGTACGCCGAAGCGCTGCTCCTCATCCACCACCAGCAGGCCCAGATCCTGAAACAGGATGTCCTTGGAGAGCAGCCGGTGCGTGCCGATCAGGATGTCGACCTTGCCCGCCTCCACCCGCTCCACAATATCTTTCTGCTCCTTTGCGGTACGGAAGCGAGAGATCATCTCCACGTTGACGGGAAACTGCGAGAACCGTTTTTTGAAAGTCTCAAAGTGCTGAAAACTCAAAATCGTGGTCGGCGTGAGCACCGCCACCTGCTTGCCGTCCTGCACCGCCTTGAAGGCCGCGCGCATGGCTACTTCCGTCTTGCCGTAGCCCACATCGCCGCACAGCAGCCGGTCCATCGGGCGCGTCGATTCCATGTCGTACTTGATGGCCCGGATGGCCGATAACTGATCTTCGGTCTCGGTATAATCGAATGAATCTTCAAATTCCTTCTGAAATTCGTTGTCCTTGGAGAAAGCCCGGCCCTGCGCGGTGGTCCGTTCGGCGTATAACTTCAATAACTCGCCGGTCATGTCCTGCATGGCCTTGCGCACGCGCGCCTTGGTCTTGGCCCAGCCCTGCGAACCAAGCTTATTCAGCACCGGCGCGGGTCCTGCGTCCGTCGAGCGATACTTCTGAATCAGATCCAGACGAGTCAGCGGCACATATAACTTGGCGGCTTCGGCAAACTCCAGAATCATGAACTCGACGGAGAGCCCGTCCTGCACGATCTCCTTCAGCCCCTGGTATTGCGCAATGCCGTGCTCCACGTGGACCACGTAATCGCCGATGGTCAGATCACGGAAATCGGAGACAAACGCCGCCGTCTTGGACCGCTTCGGCTCCGGCCGGGCCGCCACATCCGCATCGTCGGAGAGATCGTTGGCCCCGAAGAGAATCAGATGCGAGTCTAGAAAACTAACTCCCGCAGACAGCGCCGTTCGCACAATCACCGGCACGCGCATGTCCACGGCCAGATAACTCGCCTCGTCCAGCACCGTCTCGCCGGAATGCGGATTGCGGCTTCCCAGCCGGTAAGGAATCTGATACTCGCGCAGCACTGTGGCCATTCGCTCCACATCGCCCTGGTGCGGCGCGGCCAGCACAATCCGCGCCTCTGCGGCCATCAGCGTGCGCAGTTGCTCGGTCAACGCGGGAATCGATCCGTGAAAACGCAGCGTTGGCCGCGTATTCAGCTCAATCTCACCCAGCGTCCGATCTTCGTCGAGCACGTCGACCACGCCCAGTTGATCCAGGTCCAGGCCCATGTGACTGTCCAGCGCCGCCTGCAATACCTCGGGCCGCAGATAAATGTCCTCGGGCCGGATCAGCGATCCCATCGCAGAGCGCTCATGCCGCTGCTCGACCTTGTTCCACCAGCGTTCGATCTGGTTGCGCACCATCGCCGGCTCTTCAATAAACAGCGCGCACTTAGGCAGCAGAGTTAACAGCGACAACTCCGCGCCGGCCACGGCGGAGAAAAACGCCCCCCCTGGAACGACGCTGACTCCGCCGGCAGCGTGTGGAGTTCGAAGGCGCAAGCGAAGAAGACGAGCTGGCCGCAAATGCAGCGGCTGCCGGCTCAGCCGCCCATGCACGGCGGCCAGCAACCGCTCGGTCACCGGCGTCTCGGTCAGCGGCAGCAACTGCGCTTCGTCCAGGCCCGATTGCGAGCGCTGCGTCTCCGGATCAAATTTGCGGATGGTCTCAATCTCGTCGCCGAAAAACTCAATGCGCACCGGCCGGTCGGACTCCGGCGAGTACACGTCCAGAATCCCGCCCCGCCGCGTAAACTGCCCCGGCATTTCCACCAGATCCATCTGCGTGTAGCCCACCGCGGCCAGGTGCCCGGTCAGCACCTCGATGTCCACCTCTTCGCCGCGCTTCAGCATCACGGCGAGACCAGCATAGTAGTCGCGGTCGAAGAGCTTCAGCGCCGCCGCCTCCACCGGCGCAATCAGAATCGACACGGCTCCGGTGGCCAGCTTCCAGAGCGCCGCCGCCCGCTGCTCCTGCACGTCGGGATGAGGCGATAGATTTTCAAAAGGAAGCACATCGTGGGCCGGCAGCCGGACCACCGCCGCTGGGTCTACCGCGCCGGTCAGCTCACAGCCGGCGCGCAGCATCGGCTCCAGCGCTTCGGCGGCCTTGTTGTCAGCCACCACCACAATCACCGGCTGGCGGGCAGCGCGCGCCAGCAGCGGCAGATAGATGGCCCGCGCCGTCTGCGTCAGCCCGGAGACACGCCTCCGCCCCGCCGCAAGGCTCAGATGCCTGCGTACGCGCTCAAAGCCCGGAGAGTGCTCCAGATCCGCAAAGATTTCGCGGACGAACGGGAGAATCATGTGCTCCCAGTTTACCAGCGCGGCCCGGCTGCTAAACTGGCCCTGTGCAGACCCGCGCTTTCTTCCGTGCCGCGCTCCTTCTTGCGGCCTGCCTCTGCCCTAGCCCAGCCTTGATCGCCAGAGACGTAGCGTCGCGCCCGGTCATCGTCGGTTATGCTTTCCCGAAAAACACGCTCATTGATCCCGCCCAATTTTCCGCGCGCAAGCTGACCCGCATCAACTACGCCTTTGCTGCCGTACGTGACGGCCGCGTCGAGAACGCCTACCCCAGCGACGATCAGAACCTGGCCGCGCTGGTCGCGCTGAAGCGGGAAAATCCTTCGCTCACCGTGCTCATCTCGGTCGGCGGATGGCTCGGATCGGGCGAATTTTCAGACCTCGCTCTCACGCCCCGGACCCGCGCCGCCTTCATTGCCAGCGTGTGCAAATATGTGGAGCAGCATCAGCTCGACGGCCTCGACATCGACTGGGAATATCCCGGCCTGCCCGGAGCCACGAAGCATTTCCGTCCCCAGGACCAGCAGAATTACACCCTGCTGCTCCAGGAAACGCGCGCCGCCTTCAGTCGCCTGGAAAAGAAGCTCCGCCGGCGGCTCTATCTCACCATAGCGGCCGGGGCTTCCTCCCAGTTTCTGGCCCATACCGAGATGAGCCAGGTGCAGCGATATGTAGATACCGTGAACCTGATGGCCTACGACTACTACGAGCCTTCTTCCGATCACCTCACCGGAAATGCCGCGCCCCTGTTCACCGATCCCGCCGACCCCAAAAAGATCTCCGCCGACGACTCGGTCAGGGCATTCGAGCAGGCCAGCGTACCGGCCGCCAAGATCGTGCTCGGCGTTCCTTTTTTCGGGCACGCATGGAACAAGGTTCCCGGCATCAACCATGGCCTGTTTCAGCCCGGCAAACGCGCCCCACAGCCCGACGTGCCCTATGGCGATGGACCGGCGGACCTGCTGAAAAACGGGTTCATTCGCTACTGGGCCCCTGTCGCTTCGGCCCCATTTCTGTATAACTCCGAGCAGCGCGTCTTCATCTCTTATGAAGATCCAGAGTCGCTGGCAGCCAAGTGCAAGTACGTGCGCGATCACCAACTCGCCGGCGTCATGTTCTGGGACGAAGAAGACGATCCCGCCGGCGCTCTGCGCGACGCCATCGACGCCGGCCTGGGCTTGAGTCTCGGCACGAAAACAGGGAGTAAATGATTCTGGGCCCGCCCAGCCGCTCCCGCTTGCATGGTGCGCTTAAACGATTTATCTTGGTTGCGCCACAACTATCGAGGTGTAAATTGAATTTCAGGATCACCGCCGCCGCTCTTCTTGCTGTTCTTGCCATCAGCGCCGTCGCCGCCTCAACCGCTCCAGTCCGGTCCACGCCTACCCGCCCCAAGATCACCGGCATCTCGCACCTGGCCGTCTACACCTCGAACCCGGTAGCCACCGACCACTACTATCGCCAGATCGTCGGCGCGGTCAGAATGCCCGACCCGGAGAATCCCAAGGGCGTGCGCTACGCCTTCAACTCGACGCAGTTTATCGAGGTGCTGCCGCTGCCGCCCGGCGCGGGCATCAAACGCATGGACCACATCGCCTTCAAGACCGATAACGCCGGGCAGATGCGCAAATACCTGGCCGCCAAGGGCTGGAAGACGCCCGCCGCGGTCACCACGGGCAGCGATGGAAGCCGCTGGTTTACGGTGCTCGACCCGGAGGGCAATCGCGTTCAGTTTGTCCAGCCTCCCGCGTATCCCCAGGCCATCAACGCGCCCGACGTCATTGGCCGCCAGATCATCCACTGCGGGTACATGGTCCACAGCCGCGCCGCCGAGGACACCTTCTACCGCGACATTCTCGGCTTCCGGCCGTATTGGTTCGGCGGCATGAAGGAAGGCAAAATCGACTGGGTCAGCCAGCAGACCCCGGACAGCCACGAGTGGCTGGAGTACATGCTCACCAGCGGCCCCTCCGGCTCCGGCATTCCGGCCAGCATGTCGGCGCATGAGCTGGGCGTGCTGGACCACGTCTCCATCGGCGTTCCCTCGGTGGATGCGGCCTTCAAAATCCTCAAGGACGGCAACCGCCTGGCCGGCGCTCCCAACGATGGACACACCCAGATCGGCAAGGATGGCAAGGGCCAGTTCAACCTCTACGATCCAGACGGCATCCGCCTGGAACTGATGAACTTCCACGCCACGGAAAAGCCCTGCTGCTCGCCATTTACCGCTGCTGATCCGACGGAGTAGTTCCAATGGTCAGCTTGCGCCACAATCGCGAGTGGAGCATACTTTGAAGAAGGAGGGCGATATGACCGAACGGACGGAAACTATTCCTGCGCGGACAAGTGGCAATTGGTCCGGCGCTAACGACAGTCTGCACAAGAGCCTGTCGAGCGGAAATCAGTTCTTTAAGCCGGTGAAGCCGGAGAATCTGGTACGCCCCCAGGGAGTGAAACCCCCTCCTCCAGGGCGAACGAAATAACCCTCTGGGAGTGCGGCTATGCTGGGAACAACGGAAGCTCTTGGCGTGTTGCTTCTGTTGTTGCCTGGGTTTAGCTGCGCATACCTGGTTCAACGCCTGGCCGTGCGGGCCAGGCAGACAGAACTCGACAAGGTCATCGAAGCGCTGCTTTTCAGTTTCTTTCTGTACCTTGTGGCTTCTCCTTTCTTTGGCTATGGCCTTCCTTTGTCGTGGCAAAAGAAGACGGCAGAAGGAATTGAGCAGTATACCTTCCAATTAAATTGGATGTACCTAGTCATTTTGGCAGCCTCGGCTCTGGCTACCGGGATACTGTTTAGCGCAAACCTCAATCACGATTGGCTTCTCCGTCTCCTGCGCAAACTTCGCATTACACAACGCACGGCGCGCAATTCCATCTGGAATGACGCCTTTCAGGATATTCCGAGTTCGTTTGTACTGGTTCAGCTTTCCAGGGACCGCGCCGTCATCGGCTATCTTCGCTATTACTCCGATGAACCGGAAGACGCATCGTTGTTCCTGGAAGATGCGGCGTGGATCGTGGACGACAATGGCACGCAATCCCCTATCGAAGGACCGGGAATTCTGCTCACCAGGCAGGCCGGGATCGAATCCGTTTCTTTTTTAAATACCGGAAGGAACGAAGCCGGCGGGCATTGCTGACAGGCACGTCCTCAGTTCCAGCGCGTCTTGTCGTCGGGGTCTTCGTCGATCTGGCGGCCCTGGCCGTCGAAGCGGACCGTGCGGCCCTGGGAGCGCATGTACACCTCGAACTTGCGCGCGGCGCGGCGGCGCTTCCAGCGGTAATAGCGGTTGCGCAGACCGTACCACTTCTCGCTCAGGCCCAGTGAGAACCCCCTGCGCGGGGCCAGGCGAATGTACAACAGCCCGGCCAGCGCGCCGCCCAACTGGGCAAAAGCGTACATCTTTTGCTGGCCGAAGAGCATGGCGAAGGCGATCAGCGCGTAGATCACGGCAATGTAACGGGCCTTGATGCCGATGGTGAAAAAAAGAAGAAATTCCATGTCGCCGTAGAGCGCGCCGATGGCCACCAGCAGCCCGAAGATGCCCCCGATGCAGCCGGTCAGCGATGCGCCCGCAACTGAAAACCCCAGCGGATGGCTGCACACCTCAATCGCCACGGCGGCTGCGACCGTTCCCAGCACGGAGACCGCGTACAGGCTGCTCACCCAGCCCTCGGTGTGCATGCTCTCCAGAAATCCGGCCAGAAACCAGAGCGAGAGCAATTCAAAAAGCGTGTTGATCAGTCCGAGATGCACGAAGCTGTAGGTCAGCGGTTGCCACAGTTGGCCGTGCAGAAAAAGGCTGGGAGTGAAGGAGAACGCTGCCAACAACTGCGCCGCCGTGACCGGAGCCGCCATCTGCGCCAGCAGCAGCACAAAGAAGGCCGTCAGGTTCCACAGAACCAGGCGGCGGGTGGCGCCGCGGAACTCGGGGAAAGAGAACGGAGTGGAGCCAAACCTGGGCATAGACAGTTTCAGGGTAAACTGAAAGGCGGGCCGGTGTCATGGGAGAAACGGTGTGGCAGATGGCGCTTTCCCCCCCATTCCGGCGCGGTCCCGTTCCGGCACCGTCTTCTTTCGCAACCAATTGCGCACTCCGAATGCGCAAAGAAACGGGGGAGATGCGGAAGCCATTCCCCGTTTTGCAGGGCCGGGCAGCGGTTCGGCGGCCAGCCTCTTGACCTGAGGCCGCCTTTTCCCCAAGAATAGCGAAGTCACACTGCGCAATACCGTCATCTTGAAATCTGAATTATCAGGAAATGAGAGGAGGCTGCCATGCCAAGCTGCCCTGAATGCGAGAATGATCTGGATGTCGAACTGGACGAAGTGGAAGAAGGCGATGTGGTCGCCTGCGAGGAATGCGGCACCGAGTACGAGGTAGTGGGCGTCGAACCGCTGGAGCTGGTGCGGGTGGACGATGGCCTGGACGACGACGAGGATGTGGTCGAGGACGAGGAGGAAGAGTGAAGTTGAATCGCGCGATGTGGACTGCCGGGGCGGCGTTTGCCGTCCTGTCGTTGGGAATGGTTCCCCTGGGCTTGCAAAATAGCCGGAGTGAATGCGGCGTCGGGCCGTTTGTTGCCCAGGCGCAGAATTTGGGAGAACGGGTGGTCACCGGCTGGGTGAACGACGCCGATTCCAAGCCGGTCAGCGGCGCAACCGTTTTCCTCAAGAACCAGAAATCCAAGGCCATTCGCAGCTTTACCACCACCGACAAGGGAGAGTTCCAGTTTGCCCAGGTGAATATGGCCGAGGATTTCGATCTCTGGGCGGAGAAGGACAGCAAGAAGACCGCCGTCAAGACCGTCAGCTCCTGGGATGCGCGCAAGCAGTTTGAAGTCGAGCTGAAGCTGAAGTAAGACGAACGTGCGCGGTGTTCCAGCCATGCCGCGCACGCCTCACCCATTCAATTTCTTCGTCACCAGTTCGTTCAACAGCGCCGGGTTGGCCTGGCCCTTCGAGGCCTTCATCACCTGGCCCACAAAGAATCCCGCCATGGTCGTCTTGCCGGCGCGATACTGCTCCACTTGCTTGGGATTGGCGGCGATTACCTCAACGATCATCGCCTCAATCGCCGAAGTGTCGGTGATCTGCCGCGGCTTTTCGCGCTCATACACCACGGCAAAATCCTCGCCCTTCTCAAAGCACAGATCGAAGAGCTGTTTGAGCTGCTTGGAGCTGATCTTGCCTTCGTCCAGAAGGTCGGCAGCCCGCACCACGCCGGCCCTCGAGACCGGCGACTGCGCTTGATCCAGCCCCAGCGCCTTCAGCCGCCCGCCCAGTTCGCTCAGCAGCACATTGGCCACGCGGCGCGGATTGCGGGCGGTCCTCGCGGCGGCCTCGAAGCGGTCCGCAAATTCACGTGCCGCCGTCAGCGTGAAGGCGTCCTGCTGGCTCAGTTCGTACGCGGCGATCATGCGCGCCCGCCGCGCCTCGGGCAGCTCCGGAAGCTTCGCCCGGGCCGCGGCCAAAAACTCCGGCGAAACAATCAACGGCGGCAGATCCGGCTCGGGAAAATAGCGGTAGTCGTGGGCCTGCTCCTTGGAGCGCATCGAATACGTCCGCCCCTCGGCGGCATTCCACAATCGGCTCTCCTGGGTCACGCGGCCGCCGGCTTCGATCACCTCGATCTGCCGCTCAATCTCGTACTCCAACGCCAGGCGGACAAAGCGGAAGCTGTTGACGTTCTTCACTTCAACCTTGGTTCCGAACTTCTCCTGGCCGCGCGGACGCACGCTCACGTTCGCATCGCAGCGCAGCGAGCCTTCTTCCATGTTGCAGTCGGAGACGCCGCAGTAGAGCAGAATCTCCTTCAGCCGCGTGAGGTACTCGAAGGCCTCATCCGGAGTGCGCAGATCTGGATCGGAGACAATCTCCGCGAGCGGCGTGCCGCAGCGGTTCAGGTCCAGATAAGTGCGCGTGGCCGAGTCGGAAAAGCCGTCGTGCAGGCTCTTGCCGGCGTCCTCTTCCATGTGCAGGCGGGTGATGCCAATACGTTTGCACCCCGGCGACGAAGACCTGTCGCCGGGGGCCCCGCTCATTTCACCGTCAGCCGTGGGCACATCGATCCAGCCGTGCTCAGCCAACGGCTTGTCGAACTGCGAAATCTGGTAGCCCTTGGGCAGGTCGGGATAAAAATAATTCTTGCGTGCGAAGATGGAGCGCTCGCGCACCGTGCAGTTGATGGCCAAAGAGGCCAGCGTTGCAAACTCCACGGCCTGCGCGTTCAGCACCGGCAGCGCCCCCGGCAGCGCCAGGCACACCGGGCACACATTGGTGTTCGGCGCCGAACCAAATCGATTGGCGCAACCGCAGAAGGCCTTGGTGGCGGTAAGCAGTTGCACGTGGACCTCGAGTCCAATCACGGGCTCGTACTTGGCCAGAACTTCGGGCGAAAGCGCTGCGGCAGGCATATTATTTTCAATTTTAACGCGCTGCGGGCGCGGATGCGGGAGAAACAGCGGGTATGCCGCTCGCGCATTATCAGACAAGACCGCACCCTCTCTGACACTGGGCGCGCGCGCCGATTCCGCCTACACTGGAGTTGCTCTGGAATTCTCCGCCCACTCCTGATGGAACGAACCTTGCTGGGACGGACACTGACAATTGCAATCCTCGCCGTGCTCGCCGTGAGCGCGGCCAACGGCTCGCCGAAACATTTGGCCGAGCCGCATCGCGCCACCGTGTCGGCCATCTCCTCGCACCGTGGCTCGCGGTCCGGCTCGCATGCAATCCGCTCCCGCGCCATCGAATCGCACCGGCACGCATCCGGCAAGCGCCTGATCGACGCTCGCGGAACCGGACGGCGCACAGTTGGCAAAGGCCAGATCGGCAAGCGCGAATCGCGTAATTCTGAACGGCGCGCAGAAGCCCGGCGCATTGCTCTCCGCCGCCCGGCCAGATCCTCTTCCGCCGCGCAGTCCATAGCCCACGCCCGCCTGCACCAGCCCGCACCGCGTCGCCCGCAGGAGCGGCCCACTCCTGCGCCTCACGCCGCGCCCGCTCCCACTGCCGCGCCGGAAGAGGCCCTCTACCGCAATGGCCGCCTGCTCATGCCTCCGCCCCTGCGCGGCTCTCTCGCCTCGCTGGTGCGCCAAAATGAGCGCAACGACGCCGAAGGCCTGGAGCGCATTCTGGATGACGACGATCTCCTCAATCGGGTTGCCCACGGATTCCTGGTGCCGATCCCCGTCTCCACCGCGCTGACCGTGAACCCTAAACTGCCCGAGAACCGCCGCTACTGCCGCCCCTGGACGGCCCAATTTCTTACCGACCTCTCCCGCGCCCACTCCGCCGTCTTTCACTCCCCGCTGCAGATCAACTCCGCCGTGCGCACCGTCACCTTCCAGGAGCACCTGGAACGTATCAACGGCAACGCCGCCCCGGCCGAGGGCGACATCGCCAGCCCCCACCTCACCGGCGCCGCCGTCGACATCGCCAAGCAGGGTCTCACCGGTCCGGAGATCGCCTGGATGCGCATCCATCTTCTGCTCCTGCAGCAGGCTGGCAAGCTCGACGTGGAAGAGGAGTTCGAGCAGGCCTGCTTCCACATCACCGTCTACAAAACCTATGCCCCGCCCAGCCTCCAGCTCACGCCCAGCGAACAGACGACGGCCAGCCTTGCCCCCGCCGGCAGCGCGGGAATGTAACCGCTACGCACAGCCCACAATTTGTCTCGAATTTGTTTGTCCCAATCAGGCCCCGCAAGGTTACAATTTCCGCGACAGCCAGATGTGGCTGAGCGAGGCGACCAATGAGCGAGATGGAAGTGCAGCCTGTGGCCGTGGAGGCTCCCGGCCTTTCCCAGTGGCAGCGCGTTGCGTGCAGCTTTTCCGCGCCGACCAAGACCTTCGCCGACATTCAGCGCGGCAACCGCAGTTGGTGGCTGCCCTTCCTGATTTTCGTCGTGATCGGCTACCTCTTTTTTGCCGCCGTCGACCTCAAGATCGGGATGCAGCAGGTGGTGACCAACCAGATTCATCTCAAACCGGCGCAGGAAGAGCAAATGGCCCAGGCCCCGCCCGACCAGCGCGAAAGGAGTATGGCAATTGCCGTGGGCGTCACCGAGGGCGTCTTCATCGCGCAGCCGCTGATCCTTCTGGCAGTAATCGCCGTTCTCTCCGTTGGCCTGTGGGGCACCATCAACTTCGTCTTTGGCGGCCGCGCCAACTTCGGAAGCATCTTCACCACGTGGATGTACGCCAGCCTGCCCGGAGTTCTCAAACCGCTCTTGGGAATTGTCGTAATCTTCTCCGGAATCGCTCCCGAGTCGTTCGACATCAAGAACTCCGCGCCCACCAATCCGGGCGCATTTCTTGACCCCTCTCCACCAACAAGGCGCTCTACGCCCTGGCCACCTCGCTCGATGCCGTCACCATCTGGACGCTGGTGCTGCTGGGCATTGGCACAGCCACTGTGGCCGGCCTCAAGCGCGGCTCCGGCTACATCGCAGTCTTCGGCTGGTGGGCCATCTTCGTGCTCTTCGGCGTGGGCATCGCAGCGGTCATGGGCTGAAAAAGCTCTTCACGATGCAGCAAAAGAAAAACGGCGCGCACCCTTTTGGATGCGCGCCGTTCGTGTTTTTTCAGGTACGAGAAGCGAGAGGTTGTTCTACTCCGTCCACCGCCGCAGAACCAGCGAAGCGTTGATCCCGCCGAAGCCAAACGAATTCGACAGGGCAATGTCGAAGTTGTGAGCTACGGCCTGGTTGGGCACATAGTCCAGCCGGCATTCCGGATCGACGTTGTCCAGGTTGATCGTCGGCGGCAGCATCTGGTTCTCCAGCGCCATCACGCAGATGCCGGCCTCCAGGCCGCCGGCCCCGCCCAGCAGATGCCCGTGCATGGACTTGGTGCCGCTGATCTTCAGCTTGTGGCTCAGCGCGTGCTCGCCGAAGACCTTCTCGACGGCCAGCGATTCGTTGCCGTCGCCGGCCGGCGTCGAAGTGGCGTGCGCATTCACATAGCCCACCTCTTCCGGCTGGATGCCCGCGTCCTTCAGTGCCGCCCGCATGGCCCGCTGCGCGCCCTGGCCCTCCGGCGCAATGCCCGTCATGTGATAGGCGTCGGCGCTCATGCCGTAGCCGATGATCTCGGCCAGAATCCTGGCCCCGCGCGCCTTGGCGAACTCCAGCTCTTCCAGAATCAGAATGCCGGCCCCTTCGCCAATCACAAATCCGTCGCGGTCCTTGTCGAAGGGACGGCTGGCGCGGGTAGGCTCCTGATTGCGCGTGGAAAGCGCGCGCAGCGCGGCAAAGCCGCCCACCGACAGCGGCGTCACCGCCGCCTCCGCTCCGCCGGCAATGATCACATCCGCGTCGCCGTGCATGATCATCCGCACAGAGTCGCCGATGGAATTTGCGCTCGTCGCGCAGGCCGTCGCCGTTGCCGAAATCGGCCCCCTGGCGCCGTAGCGGATGCTCACCTGCCCGGCCGCCATGTTCACAATTACCGCGGGAATGAAGAAGGGCGAAATCTTGCGCGGACCGCCCTGCATCAGGTTGGTGTGCTCCCGCTCGATGATTTCGAAGCCGCCGATTCCCGAGCCTATGAAGACTCCCACCCGGTCGGCATTTTCCGGCGTGATCTTCAGCCCCGACTGGGCCATGGCCTCTTCGGTGGCGGCAAAGGCAAAGTGGATGAAGCGCCCCATCTTGCGCGCTTCCTTCTTGTCCACAAAATTCAGCGGGTCGAAGTTCTTGACCTCGGCGGCAAAGGTGACCGGAAAGCCAGTGGTATCGAAGCCCTGGATAGGGCCCATGCCGCTGGCGCCGGCCAATAGCTGCCGCCAGACCTCGGGCGCGGTGTTGCCCACACCGCAGACCAGCCCGAGTCCGGTGATGACGACTCTGCGGGGCAAATTGGACAAATTGGACAAGGGGTTACTTGCTGCCTTTCGCGTGCTTTTCGATGTACTCAACAGCGTCCTTGACGGTCTTGATCTTCTCGGCGTCCTCGTCGGGAATCTCCAGGTCAAAGGCCTCTTCGAACTGCATTACCAGCTCCACTACGTCCAGCGAGTCCGCGCCCAGGTCTTCCTGAAAGCTGGCGCCGGGGGTGACTTCGGCTTCGTCCACCTGCAACTGCTCGACGATAATCTGCTTGACTTTTTCTTCAACGGCCATGCGTGCTTCTCCTCATGATTTCAAAAAACGTGGGAATCTCTCCGGGGCTTGCCGGTTCAAGCTCCGCGTGCCTAGCCTACCGGCTGAGGGCGGAGCAACACAACCCCGGCGCATGAAAATATGCGCAGGCCCCCGAAATTTCAAGTCTACTGGGCGCGCCGAGGTGTGTAAAGGCAAGGGAGCAGGGAATAGGAAACAAGGAATGGAAAACAAGCCGGAATTGTCGTAAAACGCACAGATGGAAGGCGTATATTAGGCGAAATGGGGAAAGGAAGAATCCATGCAGGCTTTGATTGTTGGAGCGGTTGCGGTTTTTGCCGGCGTAATGCTCGGTTACTGGTTTGGGAAAGCCTTTGCGCAGTCGGAAAGCCGCATGCTGCGGGAACAGATAAAAGCTCGGGAAGAGGAAAATTCCAGGCAGGCCGCCGAGTTAAAGGAATTGCAAGACAGCATCACGCGGCTGACGGGTGAACTCGGGACAGCGGTTGCGAATGTAGGAGCAGAACAAAATAAATACGCTCTGATGAAAGCAGAAATTGAAACGGCCTTTGGCGATCTGGCGGCAAAAGCTCTGAACGCCAACAATCAGAGCTTTCTGACCCTTGCAAAGCTGGAGCTGAGCGGGCAAACCAACGAGGCAAAGCTGACTCTAGACGCCAAGGAACTAGCCATCAAGAACCTTGTCGATCCGCTTGGAGCCGCGCTGAAGGCGCTCGATGAGCAGGCCCGCGCGATGGAGACCAGCCGATCAGGCGCTTATTCCGAGGTGAAGACATTAGTCGAAAACATGCAGAATTCAATACCCGCGTCGCTTACCGCGCTGAAGAATGAAACGGCGCAGCTTATTGCTGCGCTGCGTGCTCCCAAAACCCGCGGTAACTGGGGTGAGTTACAACTGAAGCGCTGCGTCGAATACGCCGGAATGGTGCAATACTGCTCATTCTCGGAGCAGGTAACGGCGCGCGACGAAGACGACAAAATGCTGCGCCCGGACATGACCATTCAACTGCCCAATGGGCGTGAGATCGTGGTCGATGCCAAGACTCCCCTCGATGCCTTTCTCGACGCCACGGGGGCCTCCGACGCAGCCACGCAGACGCTGCGTTTTGCGGCTCATGCGGCGCGGGTGAAGGCTCACCTGAAGGAGCTTTCCGGCAAGGCCTACTGGAAGCAATTCGAGAAGGCTCCTGATTTTGTGGTCTGTTTTCTACCAAGCGAAGCGCTCTTCAGCGCCGCGCTCGAAGCCGACCCGTCGCTCATCGAGTTCAGTGCGCAGAACCATGTGGTCATGGCCACGCCCACCACACTCATTGCCCTGCTGCGCGCCGTCGAGTTTGGATGGCAGCAGTCGGAGATTACAAAAAATGCGAAAAACATCCACGAATTGGGCAGCAAGATTTACGAAAAGCTGGTGGTTGCGCAAGGGCATGTTACCAAGTTAGGCAACGCACTCGGCACGAGCGTCGAGTATTACAACAAGTTTCTCGGCACCATCGAAGGCAAAGGCGGAGTCTTCACCTACGGCAGGCAGTTAGGCGAATTGGCACATTCCGATGACGAGCTGGAAGAGATGAAAAGGCTACAACCCGATCTGCGTGAGATGGAGTCAAAAGAGTGGTCACGGCCCGGCCTGGCCCTCGCGCCAGGGACGGAAGACAACGACGAAGCAGAATAGGACTGCGGAGCGGACCTGCTGACTCGCTCCACTGCATACGCACCATAATTCTGAGCGGATCTCAATGCGCGCACCTTCGTCTGAGCCTTTGCCGAGGAACTTTGGCCGGCTCCGGCAACCGGGATGCAGGCAAGGCACACAGTTCGCGTTCGACTCCGGCCATCCCGAACTTCGGCCATGAAATAGGGCGCGGCAAGGGGTGCGATGGGCTGACCGTTTCCCGTGTTACGATAAGCGTTAAACATGATTCGCTCGTTTGCCGATGCAGATGTTTGCCGATGCAGATAAGGTGCAGTTCTTTCCGCATCGCCACCGCCGCCGGTATGCGGCCATCGAGCGGGTGGCATCGCGCAAGTTGCGGCAGATTCACAATGTTACGCGGGTGGAAGAGCTCCGCGAGTCGCCTGCCAACCGTCTGGAGCCGTTCGAGGGTGATCGGGCGGGGCAATGGAGTTTACGCATCAAGCGGCGATGGAGGATTTGCTTTGAGTGGAGGGATGGAGATGCCTGCGAGGTCCGGATTATCGACAACCGCTGAGCCGGCGCTGGACGGCGCGGAGCCGGAAGAGGGTATGCGCATGCCGGCATTGCATCCCGGTGAGATACTGCGCAAGGAGTTCATGAAGCCGCTCGGGCTTTCTTCGAATGCGTTGGCCATGGAGTTGCGCGTGCCGGTGACCCGCATCTCGGAGATTGTGCGCGAACGGCGCGGCATCACCGCGGATACGGCTCTGCGCCTGGCGCGCTACTTCAATATGTCGGCGGAGTTCTGGATGCGCCTGCAGATGGATTTCGATCTGGAATCAGCGGCGGATGCCGGGGAGACAGCGATTCACCAGTCGATTCGACCGCGCCCGGCGCATACGGTGATCGAGAACCAGCGCGTGGTTGCTTGATTCGGGTTCGGTCAAGGTTGGCGGTTTTCCGCCTTGCGGAAGCGAAGCCAGCGGCCCGGCATCCAGAGATGGAAGAGAAAAGTATTAGCGCGTAACAGGAAAGAGCTTACAAAGAACATGCCCACGACCCAGAACAAGGACTATTACGGCACCCTCGGCGTAAAAAAGACGGCCACGCCGGAGGAGATCAGGAAGGCCTTCCGCAAGGCGGCGCGCAGCTTTCATCCCGACGTGAACCCCGGCGACAAGCGGGCCGAGGAGAAGTTCAAGGAGATCTCCGAGGCCAACGACATTCTGAGCGACGAGAAGAAGCGCAAGGTCTACGACCAGGTTGGCTTCTACTCCGATCAGATTGACCCCGCTCAGGCCGAGGCCTACGCGCGCCAGCAATCAGGCGGAGTACCGGTGGACTTCGGCGGCTTCGACTTCACCGGCTTCCAGAGCGGGCCGGGGCACCGCGCGAGCTCGAGCGCAGCGGCTGGTTCCGCGCCAGGCTCGGCCGCCGGATCCGCTTCGTGGGGCAGCTTCAAGGACATTTTTTCCGGCATCTTCAGCGGAGCGCAGCCGGGCCAATACCCGCGCGGCCCGCAGCCGGGCACAGACCTTGAGTACCAGGCCACCGTCGACTTCTGGACCGCCATCCGCGGCGGCCAGGCGCGGCTGGAGGTGCATCGCCAGGAGACCTGCCCCACCTGCCACGGCCAGGCCTCCACCGGCGGACCCACGCAGTGCCCGGAGTGCAACGGCTCCGGCCAGGTCACGCAGATGGGCGGCCGCATGAAGTTCAACATCACCTGCCCGCGCTGCAACGGCACCGGACGCACGGCCCAGGTCTGTTCTACCTGCCGCGGCGAGGGCCTGGTCAGCCGCACCGAAACCGTCGAGTTCCGCATCAAGGGCGGAACCCGCGACGGCCAGCGCATCCGCCTCCAGGGCAAGGGAAACTCCGGGCTGAACGGCGGCCCGGCCGGCGACCTGTTCCTCATCGTCCGCACCGGCACGCACCCCATCTTCGCGCGCAATGGCGACGACATACATCTCACCGTGCCGGTCACTGTGCCGGAAGCCTCGCTGGGCGCCAAGGTGGACGTGCCCACCATCGACGGCCGCGCCCAGCTCAAGATTCCTCCCGGCACCCAGAGCGGGCAAAAGCTGCGCATGCGGGAGCGCGGCGTGGAAAACGCGCAGCGTCCCGGCCAGCGCGGAGACCAGATCGTCGCCGTGGAAGTCGTGGTGCCCTCGCTCAGTGACGAACGCAGCCGCGAGATTATGCGCGAGCTGGCCAAGCTCAACAACCAGGACCCAAGAGTGGCGCTCTTTGATAAGCTCTAACCACCTGCCACATGCGGCGGGGCCAATCGCTCACTATTCGCTCGCACGGAGTTCGTGCTGCTCCGGTCGCAGCCCTTCGGGCATCTGCGGCAGGGCCAGTCACTCGCTGTTCACTTGCCTGTGAGGCCCTTTCCCTGCAAATGGGAAGTGTGAGTTGATTGAGATCAATTCACACAATGGCAGCCGCATAGTACGATAAAGCACGGGAACCGGAGAGATTTGAGCACACTGGCGATAGCGACGGCAAAAGAAGTCTTCGATCTGCTGCGGGACGACCTCGTGGCGATTGAGCAGGAGCTGGGCCGCGATGCCGCCTCCGGCGTCAGCACCATCACGGAGATTGCCGAATACCTGCGCGGGGGCGGCGGCAAGCGCATTCGCCCCTCGCTGCTGCTGCTCTCCGCGCACGCGCTGGGCTATATGGGCCAGGGCGCCATCCGCCTGGGCGCGGTGGTGGAGATGGTCCACACCGCGACACTGGTCCACGACGACATCATCGACGGCGCCGACATGCGCCGCGGCCGCCCTTCGGCCAATACTACCTGGGGCAACGAAAAATGCGTGTTGGCCGGCGACTGGCTTTATATGCAGGCCTTCAAAGTGGCTTTGGAAGAAAAGAGCCTGCGTGTGCTGGAGTTGCTGATCGGCCTGACGCAGCAGATGGTCGAGGGCGAACTGCTGCAGATCCAGAAGCTGGGCCGTGCGGTAAGCGAGGCCGAATACTACGACCTGATCTACCGCAAGACGGCCTGCCTGTTTTCGGTTTCCATGCGGCTGGGCGCGGTGCTGGCCGGGGCCGCGGAGGCCGAGGAGGCCAATCTGGCCACTTACGGCCGCACCGTCGGACTGGCCTTTCAGATTGTCGATGACGTGCTGGACCTGACCGCGACCGAAGAGGTTCTGGGCAAGCCGGTGGCCAGCGACCTGCGCGAGGGCAAGGCCACGCTCTCCGTGATCCACTCCATCGACCACGGCACGGCCGCCGACCGCCAAGCCATTCAGCGGGTTCTGGACGACCGCAGCTTTGTGCGCACCAGTCGCGAACAGATTCAAGAGATTCTGGCCAAGAACGGCTCGGTGGAGTACGCCCGCTCGGTTGCCGACCGCTACGCCGAGCAGAGCCGCCAGGCGCTGGCTTCGCTCGCCGACTCCGACTTCAAGCGCGCCCTGCTCTGGGTGCCGGATTTCGTGGTGGCGCGGGAGAAGTAGCCACCTGCCCCCTGCGGTGGGGCCAATGGCTCGCTGTTCGCTCGCGCGAGGTTTGCGACCGTCCCTCTGAAAATCCAAACCGCCTCGTGGAGTGCACTGTTCAGCCGATGTCACTCGCTCGAAACCTGCGCCACCTGCCCAATCCTTACTCCTGCACCATCAACGCCTTGAGGGCGGTAGCGTAGTGGTCTGGCAGCGGCGTCCTGTTCAACCGGCTGTCGCAGACGACGTGGACGGTTTCGCCCTCGGCGAGAAGTTTGCGCCCTTCTGCGCCGCCGGCTTCGCTGCCTTCACCTGCCTTGCGCCAGACCTCGTAGCCGAACTTGAGCACCGAGCCGCGCAAGAGGACCGGCCGGGTCTCGATCTGAATGCGGTCGTCGTAGCGGGCGGGGGAGCGGTAGCGGCAGGTGGCCTCGACGACCGGCAGGATACAGCCGTGCTCTATCTCCAATGCGCTGTAGGAAAAGCCCAGCGAGCGCAGCAGTTCGACGCGGCCGATTTCGAACCAGACGAGGTAGTTGGCGTAGTAGACGATGCCCATCTGGTCGGTTTCGGCGTAGCGTACTCGCACTTCGGTGGTGACGGGCATGAAGCGGTCTCCTGATCTGTTACTTCTGTCTTATTAATTTCTGTCTATTTTTCCACGTGGAACGCGATCTTTTCCACATTTCGCCGGGTTTTCTCCGGGTTTTGTCGGTCACGGATGAAGAGGAATGAGATTTGTGGTTTCCCACTTTGACGCCGGAACAAGAAGACGCAGGTCCTTCGACTTCGCTCCCCACCCCAGCGACGAAGACCTGTCGCCGGGGACCCCGGTACGCTGCGCTCAGGAGGAGAGGGCGCTCAACGGCAAAGGCCCGGGCTTGAAGGCCACATAGATTCGCCCTGATTCAGGGGGCTGAAGCCCCCTGCCCGCTCCGGAACCTATGATCGAATTCGGAATGTACGGTCTACAAATTCGGAGTGATGATCTCCAACTGTTGCATGAAGCAGGCTCTCACGGTTTCAAATGCGCGAAGAGCGATAGCCGGCTCAGGTCGTTGAAGGTGATGAAAACAAACAGACTTATCAGCAGCACAAATGCTCCCTGGTAAATGCGTTCCTTCACTGTCAGGTTGACATCACGGCGAATCACGCTCTCTATCAGCAGGAAGAGAATCATGCCTCCGTCCAGGATGGGAAAGGGCATCAGATTGATGATGCCCAGATCGAGGCTGATCATGGTGGCGAAACCGAACTTCGTCAACCAGTCTTTCGACTCCGCCGCCTGGCCGGCCATCTGCCCGATCCCGACCGGGCCGGCCAGCTCCGAGACCTTGGTCTTGTGGGAGACAATCCGGCCCAGCATGTCGACGAGCATGGAGGAAATCGACTTGCAGTAATCCCTCGAGTCGGCCGCGGCCCGGGAGAACGGCATCGGCTCCCAATGGGTGGGAACGTTGGCCGGAAGAGCGCTGGAGACGAATCCCAGCCGCCAGTTCCCATCTTGAATCCGGGGATGGACCAGCAGCGGCAAAATCGTTTGGCCGTTGCGGCTCACCGTCAGCGTGACCGGGTTGCCCTGGCCGGTCTGCAAGTAAGCCTCCAAAGGCTCCACGCGGTCAAAGGCATGGCCATCCGCAGACAGAATGAGGTCTCCGGCACGCAGGCCGACAGCTTCGGCGGGAGAACCGGAGGAGACCGAAATCACCTCGATGGGAGTCTGTGCCATTTGCAGGAAGAGGCCGTTCTGTTCCAGCTTCGATTCCTGCTCCGCGGCCTCGCCGCTGGCTTGCGCGGTGAGCGGCAGACGCACGGTAAAACTGTCGCCGCCGCGCTCGACGGTGACCGGAACGCTCTGGCCGTGGTCTTTTTCCGCGATGGTCTCAATCTGGTTCCAACTGGGATTTTCCGCTTTGCCGAAGCGGCTGAGGATGTCGCCCGGTTGAATGCCCGCCTGGGCCGCGGTCGAGCCTGCGGCAACCCATTCGACGACGATGGGATGGACGGAAGGAACCTCGTTGATGAAGGCAAAGTAGAAGAACATCAGCACAAAGGCGAGCACGAAGTTCGCGAAGGGGCCGGCCAAGCCGATGAGCACGCGCTGCCAGCGGGGATGGGCGGTGAAGGAGCCGGGGTCGTCCTCGGGCGCGACGGTGGCCGTGCCGGAGGCTGCGTCCGAGACCTCGGCGAAGTTTTCGCCGGACATTTTGACGAAGCCGCCCAGGGGAAGCAGGCAGATTTTGTATTCGGTTTCGCCGTATTTGACGCCGACGAGGCGCGGCCCAAAGCCCACGGAAAAGGCCTCGACGCGCACGCCGCACAGCTTGGCGACGGCAAAGTGGCCGAACTCGTGGACCACGACCATGAGGCCGATCAAGACGATAAACGCGCCGATGGACACCAGAAGGCCACGTAGATCAATGGCGATGATCGCTGCAATAAAGTGATGAAGATCAATCATGGATGTACGGTTTTTCCCTCGATAAAGCGTTTATCGGCTAGTTTTTCACGCCAATAGCGATCGCGCCGTTTGGCGCGCTTCCCGGTCCGCGGCTAGCACCTCGGCGATGGTGGCCGGATGGGCCTCGGGCGTGGCGGCTAGCACCTTTTCAATTGTACGCGGAATGCCCATGAAAGGGATGCGCCGCTCCAGGAATGCCTCGACGGCGACCTCGTCGGCGGCATTCAGGGCGATGCAGTGCGCGCCGCCTTTTTCCGCCGCCTCAAAGGCCAGGCGCAGACAGGGAAAGCGCTCCAGATCGGGCTGCTCGAAGTCCAGATGGCTGAGCGCGGCCAGGTCAAAGGTCAGCGTGGAGGCCGGGCGCTCCGGGAAGGCCAGCGCATAGAGGATTGGCAGGCGCATATCGGTGGCCGAAATCTGCGCCAGAATAGAGCCGTCCACGTACTCCACCAGCGAATGCACCGTGGACTGGGGATGGACCGTGACCCGCACCTGCGCCGGCGGCACGTCGAAGAGGCGGCAGGCCTCGATGACTTCCAGGCCTTTGTTGAGCATGGTGGC
>VFSW01001072.1_pt1 | contig 40901 bp, 33 predicted proteins | sample 5358111 | NCBI WGS metagenome assembly VFSW01 (sample SAMN11554181, study PRJNA540505) | mine drainage metagenome | isolation source: sediment from site ElyBrook_90M | place: USA: Ely Copper Mine, Vershire, VT | collected 2017
CACTTGATCGACGCCGACGTCGTGGCGGCGCGCGATCGCCTCGCGCAGTGGCAGGTACCGACCACGGTCGTACTCGTTGACGTCCGCGAGTGCCCTCGCCAGCGCTGCGGGGCGCGCGCTGGGCGGAGGCGTCGCGGCCACGTTCCCGTCGAATCGGATGATCGCTCGAGGGTCGAGTCCGACGCGAGCGGCGATGACCTCATTCGACGGGGGCCACTGGTACACGTCGAGCGTCACGAGTCTCCTCATCGTCGGGCCGTGGCCTTGTGGGCGGTCATACCTTCGAGTTCCGCGAGCGCCTCGATCGTCGACGCCAGACGCTCAAGCCCTTCTTTCGTGACGCGTTGGACGGTCACGGTCTTCATGAACGCCTCGAGTCCGAGCCCGCCCGTCGACTTCGCCCATCCCCCCGTGGGCAACACGTGATTGCCTCCGGTGGCGTAGTCGCCCGCCGGCACCGGCGAGTACGGACCAACGAACACCGCACCCGCGTTTCGGATGCGATCGGCCAACGACTCGGCTCGTACGCCGAGCAGTGCCACGTGCTCGGGCGCGTACTCCTCCACCTCGGCGAGCGCCGCGTCGAGGTCCTCACCGACGCGAACGACGTAGGCGCGTGAGTCGGGGCCGTGTTCCATTTGCGCGTCGAGTTCCTGTTGGATGATCGATTCGTCAAATCCTTCGTCGGCGACCACGACGATCTCACTTGGTCCCGCGGGCAGGTCGATCGCCACGTCACGACTCACGAGCAACTTCGCCGCGTTGACCGCACCGCCGCCGGGTCCGAAGATCTTGTCGACGGCGGCGATGGACTCTGTCCCATACGCCATCGCCGCGATCGCCTGTGCGCCTCCGACGGCCCACACCTCGTCGATGCCGAGTAGCGCCGCGGCCGCGGCCACCGCCGCCGAACCTTCGGGCGGTGTACACACGACGATCCGCTCCACGCCCGCGACTTGAGCCGGTACGGCGGACATGATCAGCGACGAGACCAGACCCTTTGGCACGTAGATGCCGATCGATCGCAGTGGCGACCAACGGCGTTCGAGCGTCACGCCGGGTGAAACCTCAAGCGTGAGGTCCGCCGGGCGTTGCGCCGCGTGCCAGGTCCGCACCGACTCCGCGGCGGCCAGCACAGCGGCGGTGGGGATGTCGCCGTACGCCACGGCACGTTCGGGCGTCGTTGCCGTCGTCGCGTCAAAGCGCTGGGACCACTCGACGAGCGCGGCATCACCACGCGTCCGAACGTCGTTCACGACCTCCTCGATGGAGACCGGCTTTTCCGTACTTTGGGGCTTACTCACTTCACCATCCGTTCAACGGGCAGCGTGAGTATTGAGCTCGCGCCAGCGGCTTCCAATCTGGGTAACAACGACCAGATCTCGGCGGCGGGTACGAGCGCGTGCACGGCCACGACTCCCGGCGTCGCGAGATCCATCACGGTCGGTGAGCCTGACGTCGGCAAGAGTGCGGTCACTTCGTTGAGGCGAACCTTCGCCACGTTGCACAAGAGGTAACGGTTGGCCCTCGCGTTGATCACCGAGCCCAGCACCATGGTGAGGGTCCGGCGAGCCTCGTAGTCCGTGGAGCCGACGCGTCCGATCAACACCGCCTCCGACTCGAAGACCGTTCCAATCGAGCGCAGTCCGTTGGTCCGCAGGGTACTGCCGGTGGACACCAGATCGATAATGGCGTCGGCCAGGCCGAGACGTGGAGATATCTCGACCGAGCCCGTCACTTGCACCAGTTCAGCCTTGATACCTCGATCCGCGAGCGCCCGTTCGGCGATCTTCGGGTGCGACGTCGCGATTCGTCGACCCTCGAGGTCTTCGATGGCGGTCGCCGAATCCTCCATGGAGACCGCGGCCTGGAGCGAACAGGCACCGTAACCGAGGCGTAGCAACACTTCCACGTCGCACTCGCGTTCAGAGATCAGGTCCAAGCCCGTGATGCCGCAATCGACGACACCGTCTTGGACGTACTCGGGCACGTCGTCGGCACGGACGAACAGGAGATCGATGTCGGCGTTGCGACAGTGCGATTGGAGGACGCGCTCGCCCGGCTCTTGGGGCGCAACACCGCTCGCTTCGAGGAGCAGCCAGGAAGGTTCACGCAACCGGCCCTTCGACGGCAACGCGAGTGAAAGTCTTCGGTTCATCTTCGACTCCTCTTGAGTACCGCCGCGTAGCCACCTTCACCGTGGTGTAGCCACTGCGCGACACGGGTCACCGTTGCGGTCGAGGCACCGGTTCGTTTCGATATGACTTGATAGGGCACGCCTTCGTCGACCAGTCGCGCGACCTGAAGTCGTTGACCCATCGCATCGAGCTCCGTGGTCGTACAGAGATCGCGAAGGAAGGCGGCGGTGACCTCTGGGTCGCGCAACCGTACGAAGGCCGAGACGAGCTCATCGAATCGAGCAGTCGTCTCGGGATTCGCCTCCGCCGAGGTAACCTTGCCACTTGTCATTTTATTATGCTAACATGCTAACACGCTGCTATGCAAATTATCCCCGCGCTCGATCTCCTCGGCGATGACGCCGTTCGCCTGGAACAAGGTGACTTCGACCGCGTCCTCTTTCGACAACCGATCGAGTCCTTCATGGCACGTATCGTCGCCACCGACCCTCCGCTGATCCACATCGTCGATCTCCAGGGCGCTCGCGACGGCGCCATTCGACCTGACGTCATCGCTCGATGTGCGGCCGTCGCCGGTTCGATCCCCCTCCAGGTTTCTGGCGGCATTCGGTCCACGGAGGCGGCGCTCGAGGTTCTGACGGCGGGGGCGTCGAGGGTCATCATCGGTACCGCCGCGTGGGCCAGCGAGTCATCGCTCGGCGAGTTCGTCCAATCGCTCGGCGAACAACTCGTCGTTGCGATCGATGTGCGCAACGGGCAGTTGGAAATCCGAGGTTGGACGCAGTCGAGCGGTTTGGACGTCGACAGCGCACTCGAGCGCTGCGTCGACGCTGGGGTGTCGAGATTGCACGTGACCGCGATCGACCGCGACGGTACGATGCGCGGTCCTGACGTTCCTCTGTACGCACACGTATGCCAGAGCGGCATAAAGGTGATCGCGGCCGGTGGCGTGCGCGACGGACGAGACCTCGACGCACTTTCGTCAACGGGGTGTGAAGGAGTCGTCATGGGTATCGGCTACCTGGCCCGATTGGGACTAAGTCTCGATTCGTAGCGATGTGCGCTCGCTCGCGTGTGGAAAATGACCTTCTCCCCTATGGCGATTGCCTCCACGGGTGTCAGTCTGTTGAGGTCCGCACAACACGAAATTAGGAGCCATTATGCGCCGCAAGACCCTCGACTTATTGCTGAACTGGGTGGGGGTATTGCTGACAGTCGTCTTCCTCGTGGCAGGTGTCGGCATGCTCATTGGCTACAACTTCACGAGTTCGCAGGTGAGGTCCCAACTGGTCGAACAGAAGGTGTTCTTTCCCACGAAGACGCAGTCCGACTACCGCGACCTGGTGGCGGCCCACCAGACGCAGCTCGCGGGCCAGGAAGTACTGACCGGCTCACAGGCTCAGATCTTTGCGAATGACATCATCGGCGTGGATACCGCGGCGATCAGCGGCGGCAAGACCTACGCGCAAATCAGCGCGGCCTCGCTCGCCGATCCATCAAATACCTCGCTCGCAAATCAAGTCCAGCTCGTGTTCCGCGGCGACACACTACGCGGATTGCTGTTGAACGCCTACGCCTTTGGATTCATGGGTGTCATCGCGCTCTACGGAGCGATCGGCATGTTCGTGGCCGCGCTCATCATGCTCGCCCTCACTTTGCTCGGCGTGCGCCACTATCGCAAGACCGAAGAATCTGACGTCGTCTGAGTCACGGTTGCCCAAACTTTGCATGTTTCCGGGCTCGGCCCGGGAACATTCATTGAGGTCACGCCAAGGTTCAGCGCCGAGTCGCGATCGCGATGACGACCTTGCCACGTGGCTCGTGTTCGCCAACACCTCCGCGCAGGACGGCCACGGCGTCGTCAGACTCTTCCAGCGAGAATCGGTGCGTGATCAGAAACGAGGGCTTCAATTCGCCGGCGTTCACCTTGTCGACGACCTCGGCCCACGCGGAGCGGGTGTACGCGAAACTTCCTTGGATGATCTGATCGTTGTTCACCAAGTCTTCGGGCGCGAGCTCGATCGTGGTCCCGTGTACCGGGAGTCCCAGCAGTATCACCATCGCTCCTCGAGCGGCCGACGCGATTGCCGTTCGCACCGCCGGGCCGGTGCCCGCCGCTTCGATCACGAGGTCGAACTTTCGATCGCCCACGTCCACCAAGAACTCATCGGCGCCTGCCCTCATGGCGAGGTCGCGCTGCGCCTCGCGCCGACCAATGATGACGACGCGACTCGGCGTCATCCGCCGGATCAGGTGCGCGGCCAAGAGCGCAATAGTACCGTCGCCCACGATCCCCACACTCAATCCGGCTCGCAGGGGTATTCGAGTGAGCGCCCGCCACACCACCGACATCGGCTCAATGAAGGTCGCGTCGTCAATGTCGACGGCAGGATCGAGTCGATGGACGAGACGCGCCGGTACCGACACCAGTTCCGCGATACCGCCGGGCCGAGTGAAGCCGATTTCGTCATAGTTCTCACACCGATTGGAGTGGCCGTGGAGGCACTCTGCGCACACGTCACAGGGAATGATGCCCTCGCCGACAACTCGATCGCCGGCCGCGGCGACGCCCGGTATTTCGCCTCGCAACACCCCCACCCATTCGTGGCCGAGGATCAACGGGTAGCGGACGTAGTGGGGATCGACGCCACCCTCGATGAGTTCAACGTCCGTGCCGCACACGCCAGAGAGAAGTGGCGCTACCACGACTTCGTGGGCGGCCGACGTCGGATTGTCGACGACCTCGACACCAACGACGCCGGGAGATCGAACGACCAGCGCCTTCATCTCCGACTCCGTTGGCGAACACCGCCTAGAAGCAACGTAATACGATCTGCGTGATCCTTCACGATTTCGCCGAGTCGTTGCACTTCGCGGTGCGGTACGTCGACCTTCAGCCCCGTGATGCTGAGCGCTCCCGCACACTTGGAGTGGTGATCGAAGAACGCGGCCCCGACGCAGAACACGCCTTCGGCCTCTTCCTCGTCATCGGTGGCGTAGCCTTCGGAACGAACGCGATGTAGATCTTCGAGCAAGAGTTCGATGTCGGTCAGCGTGTGCGAGGTATGCACGGCCATACCTGATTCGCGGATGAGTTCGCGCACTTCGAGTTCACTCATCTCGGCGAGAATTGCCTTGCCCGCGGCAGTCGCGTGAGGTTCTTCGCGTTGACCGAGCGGCGCATGGAAGCGAATGGAACCTTCCCCATCGATCCGCTCCAAGAACACCGGGTAGCCGTTCTCGTTCATCGCCAGACGAGCGGTGAGACCAGTCACACTCGAGAGGTCGCGAAGCGTGGGCAATCCCAGCTCAGCGATCGAGGTCTGTTGGCCGACGAGGTCGCCCAAACGAAGCAAGTTGAGCCCGAGCACGTAGCGAGGACCCGGCTCGACGGCGCGAAGCAGCCCCGCGGCGCTCAGCGTGCGAGCGAGCGAGAGCGCGGTGCTCTTGGCAACCTTCAGATGACCAGCGATTTCGGTCACGCCAATGCCCCCGGCGCCGGCGTTACCCACGAGGTCGAGCAGTACCGCGGCGCGTGCCACTGATTGCACTTCATAACGTTTATCCTGCTCAGTCGTGTTCGGCACAGGCCAACACAATACGGTATGGCCGACACCATTGGCAAGTACCTACTTGACCGCCAGATGAATTCATGCTTGTATGTCGTGATCAATACCGACAGGCGTTTTGTTGTGCCGAACAGAGGGATTCGTATCGGCGAACGGTCAGCCGCGGCTCGACCACGTGGCACCGCACTTCGCGCGCAGTACGGCGAGCGCCCCTTGCTGTTGACGACGCCAGGTTCGGTGAACTGGATCACGGGCGGGCTCTCGGACTGCATTGACCTCACGTCCTCGAGTGACCCCGTTTGGTTCATCGAATCCAAGTCCGGTCGGGCACTGCTCACGAGTGAGATCGAGGCTCCTCGACTCGCGGGTGACTTCGATCTCGATGATCTCGGCTGGGACCTGTTGACCGTCCCGTGGTTCGACAACGATGCACCGCTGCGCGTCGTCACCTCGTACGCCGGTCTGTCCAGCGACTGGCTACTCACGGACCGCCCAGACTTGGGACTCAACATCGCCGAGGAGATTGTCGCGTCTCGCATGGTGTTGAGCGCTCCCGACATCGCAGACCTCCGATCTCTCGGCGCGCTGGCGGCGTACGCGCTCGAGCACGCACTGGATGCGTGGCAGCCCGGCCTCTCCACTGACTTCGACGTAGCCGCGGACGTCAGCGCCGAACTCGAACGAAGCGGCTCACACGCCGTCTGTCTCAGCGTCGGTGGCTATGACCGCCTTCGCTCGTATCGCCACCCGCTGGCCATCGGTGCCACGCTGCGCGACGCCGTCATGGCGGTCGTCGTCGCGCGTCGCGGCGGCCTCCACGTGGCGGCCACACGCACCGCGTTGACGAACGAAGCGGACCCCATCCTTGAACGCTTCGCCCGACTCGATGTCGTCCACGCAACGGTGTTGCACGCCTCGGCGCCGGGCAACACCTGGGGTGACGCGGTGGACGCGCTCGCGAAGGGGTACGAGAACATTGGCCATCCCGGCGCATGGCGTGAACACTTCCAGGGCGGTCCAATCGCGTTCGAGCAACGTGAGTTCGAGTTGGCCCCGGGTCAAAACGGATCCGCGTTCTGGGACCTCGAGTGCTGTGTCGACACGGCGATCGCGTGGAACCCCAGTCTGAGCGGCGGGGCAAAGATCGAAGAGACGTATTTGGTCGGAGCCAGTGGACCGGAACTCCTCACGTGCGATGGCTGGGATCTCTCGGCACCCTCGAGCGGCCCGCCACACGCACTACCCAAGGTCGTTCTATGAGCAAAGGGGGAGCATCATGATTAGGGGAACGGGAAGTCCTCGCGGGACGGCCGCGCTGACGAAGCATTTCGCGGCGTTGGTTGACGGACCGCAAGCCAGCGCGGCGCGTTTCGCTGACGGTGCACATTTTCGAATCGAGATTCCGAGTGTCGAGAACCCCAACGCGCTTCGCGCCATCCTCGAAGAAGCGCATTCGTTAAAGGTTCCGATCCACCGCGCCTCACAAGGCAGCGGCGCCATGCTCTTGACTCGATCCGAACTGCACGAGATGGCTCGCATCGGCGCCGATGAGGGCATCGAGGTGAACCTCTTCGTCGGGCCGCGAGAAGAGTACGGAATCGGTGGTTCCGTTCGCAGTCCCGACGGACTCCTGCTGTCGGGTCGGCTCCGTGGAATGGACCAGCTCCGCTACGCCCTCGACGACATCTTTCGCGCCGTCGATGCCGGTATCCGTGGATTCCTGATCGCCGACACCGGGCTGATGCACGTGCTCCACGCGATGGTGCAGTCGAAGGAGCTTCCGAGCACCATCGTCTGGAAGATCTCCGCGGTGCTCGCGCCTTCCAATCCCGTTTCGTTCAAACAACTCATCGACATGGGCGGCACCACCGTCAACGTGCCAAGTGACATGAGCCTCGCCGAACTGTCCGAGATTCGCGCGACGAGCGACGCCCCCATCGATCTCTACCTGGAGGCACCGGACGGTCTGGGTGGCATGGTGCGTGGCAATGAACTGGCCGAGATCGCGGTCGTGGCGGCGCCGCTCTACGCGAAGTTCGGTCTTCGCAACGCCCGTCCCGTCTATCCCGCGGGCGAGCACCTGATGAGCGACGTAGTGGGCAATGTCCGAGAGAAAGTACGCCGAGCGGCGCTGGCGCTCGAGTTCCTCGAATCATCGGGTCTCGACCTCACTATTTCCAAGCCCGGGGCGGAGGGCCTTGGAGTCCCCGAAGCATGAACTTGAGGAGCGACCGCTGGGTGCAAGGTGACGACGAGGTCGCCCTTGACAGTCGCGTCGCTCTTCGAATGGGCGGCGCGGACGTCGATGCGCGAGGTGGTCGACCCATCATCGGCATCGCCAACTCCGCGAGCGATCTCAATCCCTGCAACCAGCCGTTGGCTGAGCTCGTGGCACCACTTCGCGAAAGCATCGCGGCGGCGGGCGGCATCAGCGTCGAGTTCCCCGTGATCTCGCTCGGCGAGGACCTCATGAAGCCCTCTTCGATGCTGTATCGGAACCTGCTCGCGATGGAGATCGAGGAGTCCGTGCGCAGTCAGCCGATCGACGCCCTCGTGGTCCTCGCCGCGTGCGATAAGTCAATCCCGGGGGCCCTCATGGGAGCGTTCAGTACGAACGTGCCCTGTCTCGTGTTGGTCTCGGGACCACGACCCGTCGCGCAGTTCGAAGGTCGTCGCATCGGTACGGGCACGGATCTTTGGCGTCTCTGGGATGCACGACGCGCAGGTGAGCTGAGCGACGAGAGATGGAGCGCGTTGGAGAAGGCGCTCGCCCTCGGGAAGGGCTCGTGCAACACCATGGGTACCGCGTCGTCGATGGGCGTCATCTGCGAAGGCCTCGGGCTCGCCTACCCCGGTTCGACGTCGATTCCCGCGGGCGATGCCCGTCACGTCGACGTCGCCCGGAACGTTGGCGCGAGGATCGTCCAGTTAGTGCACGACGGCACCAAACTCACCGATCAGATCTCGCAGTACTCGATCGGCAATGCGGTCACGCTCCTCGGCGCCATCGGCGGTTCCACGAACGCGGTCATCCACTTGACGGCCATGGCACGACGCTTAGGACTTCGACTCGATCTCGAGATGATCGACCGCACTGGACGAAACGTTCCGGTATTGGTGGACGTCGAGCCGACCGGTTCGGCGTTGATGGAGGACCTCGACGCCGTGGGCGGGGTCCCCACCATCATGGGTGCACTGGGCGACCTCCTGCACGCGGACGTGGTCCTCGCGGACGGACGCACGACGGGCGACGTGCAGGCGCACGCTCCCGCGCCAAAGGAGCCGGTCCACGCGCTCGACGACCCCGTGGACGCCAACGGGGCCTTTCGCGTCGTGCGGGGCAATCTCGCTCCCGATGGCGCGCTGATCAAACGCTCCGCCGCGACGAGCGCGCTCCTGCGTCACCGCGGACCGGCGTACGTCATGCACGACACCGAGGAGGTCACGCGCCGAACCGGGCCCGACTCCACGGCATCGAGCGACGCAGTGCTCGTACTGAGCGGCGCCGGCCCGATCGGTGGACCGGGCATGCCCGAGTGGGGAATGATCCCCATCCCGAGCCCGTTGCTCGAACGTGGTGTCACGGATATGGTTCGCGTCACCGATGCGCGCATGAGTGGCACGAGCTTCGGGACCGTCTTCTTGCACGTCGCGCCCGAGGGCGCCGCCGACGGCGTCATTGGACTGGTGCGTGACGGCGACGTCATCACCGTGGACGCCGATGCCGGTCTCATTGACGTGGACATTTCAGCTGCCGAACTGGCACTTCGGCGCAGCCAGCGTGAACAGACCGGCCCGGTGCGCCGTGGTTATGTAGAGCTGTACCGACGACACGTGACCCAGGCTCCGGCCGGTTGCGACTTTGATTTCTTGGCCCTCGAGCCGGGGCGACAGCCCCACCTCGACGAGCCGGTAGTGGGTAGATCTTGAGGAGGAAGTTCCGAAAGAATCGAAGTTCAAAGTGGGCTTCGTTTAGCAAGGGGGAAGTGCGACTTTGAAAAATACACGAATGAGAAGTTTCGGCGCCGTCGCCGCGACGCTTGTTCTCGCCGGCACGTTCTTCGCAACGGGTCCTGCGTCAGCAAGCGCCAAGACGACCTTGACCTTGTGGCAGAACTACGGGACCGAGCAGAACGCCGTGGCGACGACGAACTTGGTGAAGGCCTTTGAGAGACTGAATCCGAGCATCAAGATCAACATCGTGGCGCAGCCGGGAACGAACTACTTCCAGTTGCTCCAGTCGTCGGCGATCTCGGGCAATGGTCCCGACCTTGCGGTCATGTGGACCGGTGTCTACGACCTCAAATACGCGAACGACCTCGTGAACCTGAAGGGCCACGTGCCCGCCGCGGACCTCGCCAAGATGGAGGGCCTGCAGTGGGAGTCGCCAAACTTCGACGCGAGCAAGGGTCCGTTGGTGATGCCGCTGGAGACTCAGTTCTACATTGGCTTTTACAACAAGGCGCTGTTCAAGAAGGCGGGCATCACCTCGGTCCCGACGGACTGGAGTCAGCTACTCGCGGACTGCAAGGCGCTGAAGGCGAAGGGCATCCAGCCCATGGTCTACGGCAACGGCGGCCAGGCGATCTCGACGGAGTTCTACCCCTGGTACGACATGAGCTACCTGATGATCGGTGCCCACTCGCTGACCAGCTGGAAGGGCCTCTACGACGGGTCGATCCCGTGGACGTCGTCAGCCAACGTGACCCAGTTGAAGAATTGGGCGACTTTGGAGAAGGACGGCTACACGAACTCCGACGTCTTGACCAACACGGCCAACATCACGCAGTTCGAAAAGGGCAAGGCGGCCATGATGGTCGACGGCACGTGGGATACGGCGCAGTACACCAAGACCATGGGTTCGAACGTGGCGGCATTCGTGCCTCCGTACTCGGTGACTCCGATCAAGGGCGTTGTTGAGTACCCGGGCGACGGATTCTCGGTCATGAAGAACTCGAAGTACCAGAAGGATGACTTCAAGTTCCTCGACTTCCTCACGACGACCCAGGCCGGAAATATCATCAACGCCGCCGGACTCATTCCCGACATCTCGGGTCTGAAGACGACGAACCCGGTCAACCAGGAGATGTTGAACTTCGTCACGGTGAATCACATGACGCCGTACCCGATGATGGACAACTACATCCAGGTGAACGTCGGAAACGCCGCGGACAGTGAGCTCCCTTCAGTGCTCGCCGGTCAGACGACTCCCCTCGCCGCCTTGAAGAACATGGCGTCCGCGTGGCAGCAACTCCCGGCTTCGCTCAAGAGCTCGACGAAGTTCTCGGGCTAGCGAATCCTGACATCGCATCCCCGCCCAACGTCTTGATTGCGTTGGGCGGAGATGCGAGCGTCTGTCACACTCCAATGAAAGGTACGTCGTCACGATGGCATCGGTGAGCGTCAACGCACCCAAAGCGCGACGTCTGACGTTGAAGCGTCGACGCCAACTCGCGGGCGTTGTCTTCGCCCTCCCCGCCATCGCCCTCGTCATCGGGTTCATCGGCATCCCGATCGGTCAGGACGTGTACTACTCCTTCACCCAATGGGACGGCCAGACCGCGACCTGGATCGGCGTGTCGACCTGGTCCCAGGCCTTCCACAACCCCAACCTCTGGACCGCGCTCCGCAACAATGCGCTCCTCCTACTCTCGGTACCCTTCGCCTTGGGACTCCCCCTGTGCATCGCGGTGCTGCTGCACCAGCGCGTCGCGGGCTGGCGGATCTTTCGCACCATCTATTTCCTCCCCACCGCGATCTCGTGGGTCGTGCTCGGTCTGGTCGCCGAGCGCTTCTTCGCCTTCCAGGGAACGCTGAACTCGATCATCCACGCCCTCGGTTTCTCTCACTTCAGCACCAATCTGCTCGGCTATCAATCTGAGGCACTGTTGGCGCTCGGCATCACCTTCATCTTCACGATGGTCGGCACCAACACGATGTTATTCCTCACCGGACTCGCGACGCTCGACCCGAGCCTCGAGGAGGCCGCACGAATCGATGGCGCAGGACGCTGGCGGATCTTCCGCAACATCACGCTCCCGCACCTCAGCCGATTCATCCAGCTCGCCTTCGTCATGACGGTTATCGCGCTCTTCTCCGCTCTCTTCAGCCTCATCTTCGTGATGACCGGTGGAGGACCGGGCTACGCCACGACGACCGTCGAGTACCTGATCTACCAAACGGGCTTCAACCAGGGCGACTTCGGGACCGCGGCGCTCTACGGACTCATCCTCTTTGTCATCACCGGCATCGTCGGCATCGTCCAACTACGACTCATTGGTTCCGACGAATGAGTACCACATTGAACAAGCCGACAGCGCCGGAGAGTCCTCGACCGTCGATGGGACCGGTGAAGAAGCCACGGAGGTTCGGCCGTTGGATCCTCTTCGTCATCATGATGATCGTTGCGGTCATCATGCTGTACCCGTTCTGGGTCATGATCTACACGAGCTTGAAGTCCGAGGCGCAGTTCCTCGCCGGATCTGGTTTCTCGTGGGTCAGTTGGTCGAGTCTCACCTCGGTGATCCCGATCGGCCAAGAAGTGCTGAGTTCGACGATCGTCTGCGCGTCGTCGATACTGCTCATCCTCATCGTGGGACTCCCGGCCGGTTTCGCCTTCTCCAAACTTCGCTTCCGTCTCTCTACGGGCGTTTTCCTCGTCATGGTCAGCGCAATGATGGTGCCGCTCCAAGCGATCTTGATGACCGAGTACGTGAACGTCAGTCGACTTCACTTGACCAGTGGCTACACCGCCGCCGTGCTCGTCTACGCCGCACTCGGCACACCCTTCTCGGTCTTTCTCTTCGCCACCTATTTTCGCGGTGTCCCCGACGAACTGATCGAGGCCGGTATCGTCGATGGCCTGGGCTACATCGGCGTCCTCTGGCGCCTCATTGTCCCCATTGCCTTGCCCGCGATCGCGACGGTGACCGTATTGCAGTTCATCCAGATCTGGGATGACCTGCTCGTCGGGCTCTTCTTCATCCAGAACACGTCGGACCGTCCCATCACCGTCGGGCTGGCGGTGCTGGCGGCCGGAAGGACCACCTCGATCCCCGAACTCATGGCCGGGTCGATCATCAGTGCCCTACCGGCGATGCTCGTCTACATCGGATTCCAGCGCTACCTGGTGAAGGGACTGACGATGGGAATCGACCGATGATCCACGAACCAATCAAGGAGCTGTGACTGATGGCCGACATCACCTTCGACGGTGTCACGAAGATCTTCGCCGACAAGGTTCGTGCCGTCGACGAACTTTCGCTGCACGTCGCTGACGGCGAATTCATGGTCCTCGTCGGGCCGTCGGGCTGTGGCAAGACGACCGCCCTACGCATGCTCGCCGGTTTGGAGGACATCACGTCAGGTGCGCTTTCCATCGGCGGCACCGTCGTGAACAACGTCTTGCCGAAGGATCGCGACGTCGCCATGGTCTTCCAGAACTACGCGCTGTATCCGCACATGACCGTGGCGCAGAACATGGGCTTCGCCCTCAAGATCCGTGGCCACTCGAAGGCCGAGATCGCGACGAAGGTGAACGAAGCAGCGACGATCTTGCGCCTCACCGACTACCTTGACCGCCGTCCGAAGGCACTCTCGGGCGGCCAACGTCAACGCGTCGCCATGGGTCGCGCCATCGTCCGCAGTCCTCGAGCTTTCCTGATGGACGAACCCCTGTCCAACCTCGATGCCCAACTTCGAGTCGAGATGCGTCTCGAGATCGCGAGGATCCAACGCCTCCTCGGTGTGGCGACGGTCTACGTCACCCACGACCAGATCGAGGCCATGACCATGGGAGACCGCGTCGCGGTCATGCGCGGCGGGAAACTCCAACAGGTGGCGACGCCCCAGGACCTCTACGACCACCCCGAGAACGACTTCGTGGCCGGCTTCGTCGGTTCCCCACCAATGAACCTCCTTCGAGCCGGTCTCGAGGCCTCCGACGACGGCCTCAACGTCGTCGTCGGTGCGCAGCGCCTCGCGGTGCCCGCCTCGTACGCATCAACGCATGACCTGCCGCGCGCCGACGGACCGGGCGTCGTCCTTGGCATACGCCCCGAAGACGTGGAGGTCCTCAGTGGTGACACGAAGGACGCGTTGTCGACCCGAGTCGAACGTCGTGAAGCCCTCGGCGCCGAGATCCTCGTGCATCTGTCGCTCAGCGACGCACAAGACGCGGCGGCGTTCGTGGTGAACGATGAGGGCGCCCTCGTCGCGCGTCCCACGACCCTGGTGGCCAAGATGGGACCGCGCGCCGGCGTCGCTGTCGGAGATCAGCTCAGCGTTCGATTCAACGTCGAGCACCTACACTTCTTCGACGCGAACACCGGTTTGAGCCTTCGACGTCACCCGTCGTCATGAGCGCGTCAGCGTACGTAGAGAGAAGAGACCCTTGACTACCGTCACCACGACCAATCCCGCGACGGGCGTACAGCGCGACCTCGAAATTCAAGAGTCAACCGACGCGGACGTCCTCGACGCCACTCGAAGGGCGGCGAACGCGGCCGAGGACTTCGCGCAACGTCCACTCTCATGGCGCGCCGGCCTCTTGCGTGCAATGGCCGAGGAACTCGAGTCCGACGGCGCGAACCTCGTCGCGCTGGCCCACGAGGAGACGGCGTTGCCCCTGGCTCGCCTCGAAGGCGAGCTGCGACGCACGGCGTTCCAACTGAGGTTCTTCGCCGACGTGGTCCTCGATGGTGCCTTCTTGCACGTGACCATCGACCACGCCGGGGACTCGCCGATGGGACCACTGCCCGATCTGCGACGGGCGCGCGTACCGCTTGGTGCGGTGGGGATCTTCGGCAGTTCCAACTTTCCCTTCGCGTTCTCCGTGCCGGGCGGGGACACCGCCTCGGCACTCGCCGCTGGATGTCCCGTCGTCATCAAGGCGCACCCGGCCCACCCCGCGACGAGCCAAGCCACGTTCGATGCCCTGGTTCGCGGGGCGCGGCGAGTCGAGGCACCAGAGGGAATTCTCTCCCTGGTCTTTGGCTTCACGGCGGGCGCGGCTCTGGTCGATTCGCCACACATCACGGCGGTCGGGTTCACGGGATCGGTCGGCGCCGGCCTCGCGCTCTGGGAACGAGCGAACACGCGGTCCGTGCCGATCCCCTTCTACGGCGAACTCGGCTCCGCGAACCCCCTCGTCGTCACGGTCAGTGCCGCGCAACAGCGTGGCGCAGAGATCGGTACAGGCATCGCCGGTTCGATGACATTAGGCGCGGGACAGTTCTGCACCAAGCCCGGTCTCATCTTCGTGCCGGCCGGTGACGCTGGTGACGAACTGGTGGCCGCAGTCGCCTCGTCACTCGAAGGACTCGGGGAGTTCACGATGCTCACCTCAGGCATCGCCGACCACTTTCGCCGTGGCGCCGAGGCCATCGCAGCGACGAATGCGGACGTCCTCGTTCGAGGTGACGAAGGTGAAGGTGCCCGTGCGGCGAGCCAACTCTTCGAGGTGGACGGTGAACGATTCCGGTCGCCGGGTGCCTACGCCTTGCGTGAGGAGTGTTTCGCGCCGCTGGCGCTCGAAAATCCTTACGTGTCATCGCAGGATCTGCGCGACAGCGTGCTCGCCGCCGAACCGGCTCTCACCTTCAGCCTCTTCGCGACCGACGACGACCCCGACGCGCCGTGGCTACTCGAGCTCGGCGCGCAACGAGCCGGCCGAGTCATCCATAACGGATTCCCGACCGGCGTCGGCGTCAGTTGGTCGATGCAGCATGGCGGCCCGTGGCCGTCGACCACCAACGCGGGGGCGACCTCCGTGGGCGCCGCCGCCATCGATCGGTGGTTGCGCCCGGTCACGTTCCAGTCGGTTCCCGACTCCTTGTTGCCCCCGTCACTTCAAGAGTCCAACCCACTCCAACTGCCCCGGCGCGTCGATGGTGCCTGGCGCACCAGCCCCGAAGGCCCTGCTCGAACCTGACATCGGGGACACCCATCGAACGCGACGACCATATTGCGCGGTAACGTTTTTTCCGATGAGGAAGCGATGATCTCGAGGCGTGGGGACCGGAAAATGACGCCGCGCCAGACGAAGAACCCTCAGCGATTGGCAATGACCTCGGTGTCGTGCGCGGGGTTGATGATCATCCTCGACGCGACCCCGGTGGCGGCGGCAAATCATGTGCTGGCGACGACGTCGGGCAACGCCACGAGCGGCGCCGGACTGCTTCTCGCCATGAGTGCCGGCGTCGTGATATTGGGCGTCGGTGGCTTCAGCGCACTGACGTGGTCGCGCCGAAAGCGAGCACCGCAACCGTGCGCCAGCCAACGAGAGGCGCTGGCGGTCGCAGAACAGGCCGTCCGTTACTGGGAAGGAGCCCTGACGCACTTACGCACCAGTGCCCAAGGCGACGCCCCCGCGATGGCGGGACCATCGGGCGAGAGCCACGCCTCATTGTTCGAGAAGGCCACCGCCGGACACGCGAACGCGTTACAGGTCCGAGACGAGCGCCAATTAGACCTGATTCGATGCATGACGTTGCACACCGGGAAGGATGCTGCCCGTGACGATGTCGGCGCACGACTAGAACCCCTCACGTTCGAATCCGATCCTCGCAGCACTCCCCCGACCCCCTAACCTCGTGTCGACGGTGCAGCACTCGGTGTTGCACTACTACGTGTGACGTAGTAGTCTCGAACCATGAAGAAGACAGCCACCAACGACGGCCTGCGCCGCACGAACGACCCACCGTTCCTGATCCTCACGAGCCTGGCTTCAGGACCTAAGCATGGCCACGCCCTCGCCAAGGACATCGAGTCCTTCGCGGGCGTCGAACTCGGACCGGGCGCGCTCTACGGCGCTATCACGCGTCTTGAGGAGCGGGGCCTGATCGAGCCGCTGAGCGGCGAGGAGCGACGTCGCCCCTATCGCATCACCGCCGAGGGATCGACCGCACTCGCAACGGCCGTCGCGGACATGCGCCGACTCGTGGACGTCGGCACTCAACGTCTTCGTTTGGCGATCGGCGGCCTGTCATGAAGCGCCGACCCTTCGACGCAACGCGTCTCCTCAAGTTCTATCCGCCGGGCTGGCGCGCGCGCTACGGCGACGAGTTCGTTGCGTACGTTGAGGACACACTCGCGGGTGGGCGTCCCTCAGCGCGCTTCGTACTCTCAATCGCCTCGGGCGCCGTTCGCGAACGCGGACACGAAGCGGGACTACTTGGAGGCCACGACGCGTCCGAGCAGTCGCGGGCCGGCTCGTTGTTGGTGCTGTGCGCATGGTCCGTCTTCATGTTGGCCGGCGCGAGCTTCTCGAAGATGTCCGAACATTCGGCCCATGCCTTACCCGCTGGTTCTGGATCGCTCTCGAACGTGAGCTACGACATCGTGGCGTCATGTGGTGCGCTCGGCATGGCGCTCGTAGTGGTTGGCGCGTGCGTGGCGCTTCCCACCTTCGTCCGATTCCTGCGCCACGGCGGATGGACGTCAGCTCGTCGGCGGATACAACTCGCGCTGGCGTTGAGCGTGATGGTGGTAGGTCTCATCATGCCGCTCGCCCTGTGGGCACACCATTTGACGTCGATTCAACGAAACGGCGGGGACGGTGCCTATTCGGGTGCGTTCGTCGCCTACGCGGCCCTGGTTGCGCTGACGCTCCTGAGTTGGGACCGCGTCGCGGTCACGTGCGCGACGGCGATGACGTGGCCACCTCGTGTCTTGCGCGCTGAGGCGCTCCTCGCCGCCGCTGTCTCGTCGCTGATGATCGTGATCACCGTGGGCACCGCCGTCTGGTGGGCGGAGATCGCAAGCAACGCTCCGTGGTTCTTACAGGGCCTTCGTTCCGGTGCCTCGTCGTCCCCGTTCACGTCGAACGTGATCGTCACCTTGGCACTGATGGTGCTCGCGGCGAGCGCCGGGGCATTCGGACTGAGTCGAATCGCGCGCGCATCGAGACGGGCCTAACGCCCCCTCAACGGAACGAGGGTAATCCAACGATCTCCTCAGTGGCGGCCCAGGAGTCCCATTCGGCGAAGCGTCGTGACGACCTCGTCCGCCTCGTCGTCACTCGTCGAAAGCGTGGCGTCGATCCGCAGCTCGGGGTCGAGCGGCGCCTCATAGGGAGAGTCGATGCCGGTGAAGTTCGCGAGCTGACCGGATCGAGCCTTTCGATACAGTCCCTTGACGTCGCGCGACTCTGCAACGTCCAGTGGGGTGTCAACATGCACTTCGACGAAGCGGCCCGGGCCAATCAGCGTGCGAACCCGATCGCGACCCTCGCGAAAGGGAGAGATCGCGGCGACGAGGACGCTGACGCCGGCGAGGTTGAAGAGACGGGCGACCTCACCGATGCGCCGTATGTTCTCGTTGCGATCGTCATCGCTAAACCCCAGGTCACTGTTAAGACCGGTCCGTAACGCGTCACCGTCAAGGTTATGAACCACCACATCGAGTGCTCGCAGCCGTCGCTCGACGCCCTCAGCAATCGTTGACTTGCCCGCGCCCGAGATGCCCGTGAACCAGACGACGAAGGCCGGCGTCGTCGGATCAACCATGCGCGTCAGCCCAATCGGACGTGAACGTGCGCGCGAGCGATGGTCGCCACGGCGAGTCGCACTTCGGGGTTGTCATTGGTAGTTCACCTAATTCATTGCGATGGGATCGAGTGACGACATCGGTCGGGGGCCTCATGAATTTAGCCCACCTCGTGGTCAGCCACCTCGAGTGCTCGGATCACTTAGGGCGTTTGGTGACCGCTCGGAACAACGGCACGGGAATCACCTTCTTCACGCGATCGACGCGACCCTGAAGGCCCTGCAGTTCGCGCTCGGTCTCTTCAAATCGCTGTCGCCACATCGCGCTTTCTGCGACGAGATTCGCACTGTGGGTTTCGAGGTTCGCACTGTGCGCTTCGAGCACGGCGATGCGATCGAGCGCCCAATTGAGGAGCAACCTTCGTTCGTCGAGGAGGGCTCGCTCCCACCAGCTCGCCTCGGACGCCGTGGCGACGCTGAAGTGATCGTGGCGACCGCGCAGGTCGAGCAGCAGTTTTTGTAGCTCGACTATCGAGTCGGGGACGACGGATGCGTCGTCGCTGTCGTCGGGCGTGTTGTTGCGCCGCAGGTCGGGCCGGATTGACGCAATTGCCGCCGCGAGATCCACGTCGTCGTCGAGGGCGTTCCACGACACCAAACTGTCGCGGACACCAGCAAGCACGATCGACGGATCGTTCACGAGGTCCGTGTAGCTACAGACGTGCACCGGCACGCCCTCGAGTCCTCGCAGGAGCGCCCGATTGTACGCAGCCCACAACGCGAGCCCGCTGATCGTTGGGAGCGCGTTTCGGCGCGTCAACGACGCCGCGACCTCGAGCGGTTCACGGACGATCACGACCGCGCAGGTGTCGCGACCGGTGACCTGGCGCCAAAGTGGCAACAGCAACGCGATGCGCGGATCCTTCAGCACCCACGAATCACCCGAGTACACCTCGGCGATGGCGTGTCGTGCGCGAAGCGCGTAGGCCCGGGCTGCGTCGTCATTTTCCCAGTTCGCCACGAGTTGGGGTGGACTGTCCCACCGACCTCGGTAATGGGCGAGGATCTCGTCGTTGAGTGCAGCGATAGATCGAAGTTCGAAGTAACCCTGGGGGTTGCCTTCGTCGCCCTCCATCAAGTCGTCAGGAGGGCCGGCCTCGTAGCCCATCGCTTCGAGCGCCCCGGCGAGCGCAGAGGTGCCCGAACGATGCATGCCAATGACGAGAACTCCCACCGGAAGAAACTAGTTCGGGCCGCTGCTTCTCAGCCAGTTCTCGTCACTCGGCGCACGTCGACGCGCACCCGTCGCCGCGGCGTTGTCGATGAGGCTACGGTTTGTTTCGCAACCGTTCCCTTCGGTCAGCCCCGGAGCCCCATGACCCTCACCACGTCCATCGTCATACCTGCCTATAACGAGTCACGGCGACTCGCGGCCGGCTTCGAGCGATTGGCGCCCGTACTCGACGAGATGGGGGTGGACGGCCTCGAGGTGATCATCGTCGACGACGGGTCGGTCGACGACACGCTGCACACGGCGCACGCCGTCTACGGCCACCTACCCCACACCCTCTTCGTCCAACAGCCCAGGAACATGGGCAAGGGCGCAGCGGTACGACTGGGCATCTCCGTCGCACGCGCACCGTTCGTGATCGCCACCGACGCCGACCTGTCGATCCGGCCAGTGCACCTCCCCGACATCGTCACCGCACTGCACACCAGTGCCTTGGTGCCAGGATCGCGCGCGCACGAAGGTAAGACGGGCTACGACACCTTGTTGCGCAGTGTCGCGGGCAGGGTGTTCAACCGGCTCGTACGTCACTACACCGGCACCACTTTGCGCGACACGCAGTGTGGCTGCAAGGGGTTCCAACTCGGACCGGCACGGATACTCTCGCTCCTCGGTTTTTATGACCGCTTCATCTACGACGCCGAGATGCTCTATCTCGCCGATCAACTGGGGCTGTCGATCTCGCCGATCGACGTGACCTGGGACGACATCGCCGGATCGTCGGTGCGCGTCGGACGAGATTCGATACAGATGATTCGCGACCTGCGATCGTTCAGTCGCACCCACTACGAGAACCCCGTGGTCGAGTTGGCGCGATTGGTCGACGTGCGCGAGGTCGACCGAGTAGCTCGTCAGTCTCGGACCCAGGGCCTCGTCGTGGCGCGCGGCGCCCTCGACTCGCTCCTCGTGCTGCCACGTGACGCCGCGCTCGCCGGACTGAGTATCGCGACCGCGCTCGGGGGGACCTTTCGAACCGCGGGACTCAACGAACTGAGGGGACGGACCTTCGACGCGGTCGTTTCCTAGTCGTCACCGCGGGTGACGGCTCGACGTCGATTTAGACGCGACCTTCGAGTGTCGAGAGGAATCGATTCAACGAATCGAGCGTTGCCTTCACGGCGGAGACGAGGTCGTCTTCGGAACGCGCGATGCCAAAACGGTCAGCTTCGTTCGCCAGTGATCGAAGGGTTACGATGACCGGCCAGTCTCGACCGTTCGTGACGTTGGTCACCGTCATCAAAGAGTACGGTACGTCGTAGCCGAGGTCGCGAAGCGCGGCGAGTGTCGCCTCGGCGCCGCCGATGAGCGGTCCACTCCCCGCCCGACCGATGCCGGTGCGACCGTCAACGGAGAGCTGCACCTCACAGAAGCCGTCGCTCGTGTCGTAGTCGGCGCGAATGAGCGCCACACGCGGACCCTCGCCGCGATTGCTGTCGGCCATCGCGCGATTGGCGTCTTCGATGACGACGCTCGCTTCGGGGTAGTACAGGCTGGCGATCTGGCTGGCGGCGCTGCGCGTGGCGACGGGGTCCTTGCTGTTCGCCACGAGGGTCACCACGTCAACGTCGCCGTTGGGATGCTTCGAGATGCCGACGTTGAGGACACCGGGGAGCGAGCGGAGTTCGAGTTCGAAGTCCTCTTCGGTTCTTGACATCATGAGATGCGAATGCCCTTCTTTTCGTAGAGACGTCCGTCGGCCAGTCGTAGCAACTCCGCGGGATCGGTGGAGTCGCGAGGCGACGTCGCCGTGCCAATCGTGAACTCGACGGGATTGCCCAACGTGACGAGGTGACCGCGAAGACGTTCGGTGAAACCGGAGGACTCGTGGCCCTCGGCGTTGCTCAAGATCACCGCGAATTCGTCGCCGCCGATGCGCGCCGCGGTGTCGCCTTGGCGCACCGCCTGTCGAAGTGCGAAACCGAACTGTCGCAACAGATGGTTCCCGTACTCGTGCCCGGAGCGGTCATTGACGGCCTTGAAGTTGTTGAGGTCGACGAGGACGAGGGTGAAGGCCCAGCCGTAGCGCGCGCTCCGCGCGGCGGCGACTTCCAGGGCTTCGTCGAAGCTACGGCGGTTCGCGATATTGGTGAGCGGGTCGTGCGCCGCGCTGAAGCGAGCCAAGTGCAGCGACATCGCCAACTGGCACGCGGTACGAACGGCGTCGCACTCCGCACTCGGGACGTGATCGGGTTCGCAGTAGACCCCTGGTGTCGCACTCAAGTGCGCCGCCATCTCCGAGGTCACTGGTTCACCACCCAAACGGAACATCTGGGTACCGAAGTTCTCGTTCACGAGAACGACCGCGACGTCGGTCAGATGATGTCGTTCGGCGAACAGTTCAAGAATCGCGTAGATGAAGCCGACGCCGAGCTCTCGTTGCGACAGTTCGTTGAGCATCGTCTGGAACAACCACGGTTCGTAGTCCTCGCTGTTCACGTCGCTTCGCTGCACTTCAGGGTGAATCGACGAAAGCGTCGCACCAGTTTCATTTTCCTCGTCACCTGTCCGGTGCGCTGATTCAGCGGTCGACCCGTTCTTGGAGCTCACAACTGTAAGTCTGCCAGTTCCAGCGGGGTCTTCTCCACGGGTCGCAAGAGCGACGACGGCACCGAGCCGGCACGAAGCATTTCGGAGAGTTCCGAGGCTGGGACGGGGCGAGAGATGAGGTAACCCTGGCCCCGGTAGCAGCCGAGTTCGAGCAGCTTCTCGATGATGGTGCCGGACTCGATGCCTTCGGCAATGACGCCGAGATTGAGTGCGGCGCCCAGTCTGATGATCGACTCCACGATCGCGCGGTCGTAGTTGTCCGTCGTGATCCCACGCACGAAGCTCATGTCCAGCTTCAAGAGGTTCACCGGCAGGTTCTTGAGTCCGGTCATCGAGGCGAAGCCCGTGCCGAAGTCGTCGAGCGCGATCTCCACACCGAGGGCCTGGAATCCCTTCAGTATTCGAGCGATTCGCTCGGGTTCGTCCATCACCGCGTACTCGGTGATTTCGATGCACAGCCGGTTGCCCGGGACGTTATTCTCGCGCAGGCAGCGTTCCACGAACTCGACCAGGTCACCCATCTTGAAATCGGCCGGCGACATGTTGATGCGCACGATGAACGGCAGGTCGAGGTACTCGTTCTGCCAGATCGCCAACTGGCGACAGGCCTCGGCAAAGACCCAGCGCCCGATCTCGGTGACGAGGCCGGTCTCTTCAGCCACGGTGATGAACTCCGAGGCGGCGAGCAGACCGCGCGTCGGGTGCTCCCAGCGCACGAGGGCTTCGGCCGCGAGCACCTGACCGGTCCGCAGGTTGACCTCGGGCTGGAAGTGCAGGCGCAGTCCGCCCATCTCAATGGCCTCTCGCAGCATGAGTTCGGTTCGCGAGCGGTCGTTCACCTCTTCTCGAAGCTCTCGGTCGAAGACGACGGCCTGATTTCGCCCGCGGGCCTTGGCGGCGTACATGGCGACGTCCGCCCAACCGAGCAGATCCAAACCGCTCTGTTCGCCCGGTTCGGCCATGGCGATCCCGATGCTCGCTGTGTGAGTGACCTCTTGACCCGCGATCGCGACGGGCTGAGCGATGACGTCGAGCATCCGATAGGCCGTCGCCAGGATCTCCATCTCGCTCTTGGCCTTGTCGACGATGAACACGAACTCGTCGCCGCCGAGCCGTGCGGCGAAATCGTTCACCCGGATGCTCGTGCGGAGCCGATCAGCGATCGTCACGAGGAGACGGTCGCCACTGCCATGACCGAGGTAGTCGTTCATGATCTTGAACCGGTCCAAGTCGATGACCATGACGGCCGTCGCGCGCTTCGCGTCGAGGCGGCTCTTCAACTCTTGGATGAGGGCTCGTCGGTTCGGCAGTCCCGTGAGTTCGGCGTGATTGGGGTTGTAGCGAGTGCGGTCCTCGGCGTCGCTCCGCCCCTGGAGCTGGACGAGCATCGACGCGACGGCCTGGAGGGCGTTGATCTCCGCCGGCACCCAGTTGTGCAAGTTGAAGTGAAGGAAACCGAGCGTGCCCCAGGTGGAGTCGCCGAGCAACAGGGGCACGGCGGCACCCGCGGCCGGCGTTTCGCCGCCCGCTTCAACGGATCGGTCGCGATAGTCCTCGGTGAGGTCGTCGGTACCGGTGAGGTAGGGAGCGCGCAGGTCTCGTAGCGCCATGAAGATGGGGTCGGCGTCGAAGGGAACTTCGCCGAGTGGGTCCGGGTCGGGCACGTCCTCACGAATGGGCCATTCGGCCTCGAGAATCGTGAGACCGCGCGTCAAGTCGTTGCGTCGAATGAAGGCGACGTCGGCATTGAGGAACTCCGCAAGGACGAGACAGACCCAGTCGAGCACCGCTTGACGGTTCGTCGCGGAGGCCGACATCAATTTTTCCGCCACTTGAGCGACCAATTCATCGAGTCGGCGCTGATGCAGCAAGACGCCCTCGCGAGTCGCCAACGTCGCGACGTGACTGAGCAAACTGCCGAACGCCTTCGTCAAGGATCGCTCGCGACCGGACCAGGTGCGACCATGACGAGCGACGACGAGTGCACCAACGACGTCGCCGTCTTGCACCACGATGTGGTCGACGAGGACCCCCCATTCGACGCCCTGCACGACGCACGAGAATGAACCAGGCGGCACTTCACCAGACAGCTGACCGCGGACGCGTTCGCTGATGGTCTCGAAGGCGTTCTCCGAATCGGTACCGATGAGTGGTTCGAGTTCAAACCCGGGGATCGGACGCGCGAGATTCGTCACGACGGCGACGATTTGTGTACCAGGGACCACCTGGAGAAGCGTCTCGACGACCAGACGAGTCTCTTCACCCGCGCGGTCCAGGTACGAATGGTTGAGACTTCTCATGGGGGATCTACCTTCGCCGACAGATAAAGGCTTGGATCAGGAGCCGCGCCTCTCAGCACGGCCCTTGATGCCGTTACGTTTCCAGGGAATAATTATTGCACAGGGTGTCGAGTAAGTAAACCCCAACATTTACACCATTTCCTACCCATTTTTGATTGGAAAGGGCTCAATCGGCGACAGGGACTCAGTTTCACGACTCAAGACGTGACTCAGCGGGAGGCGGATGCTGTGTACCGATGGGGGCGGAGCCTGGAAAACGCGAAAGACCATGATCGCCGTCTCTCCGTCGACGAGACCCCAGAAATCATTGAATCGCTCGGAGAGTGCGAACATCTCGTCGAGGTAACGCTCCCCCGCCATCTGTCGCATGTCGTTCTCATCCACGGCATAGAGAAAGACCGGTGACGCCGGTTGCAGGGAGAGGCCCTGCATCTCGGCGCTCAACCAGAACCGCCCCATCGCTGCGCCACCACGCACGTACCACATTGGATCGGCCCTCGGTACCGTGACAATCGCCAACGCCGAGCTCGTGACGATCGACGCCTGCATGCGCAGACCGAGCGCCGAACCGGCGCGCCAGTCCGAAAGGTGGCCCATGACGTCGGGGCGACTGAGGAGTTCGAGCGCGGCGTAGCCCCCGGGATCCATTTCGAGCGTGCGCACGTCGAGTCCCTCTTCGAGCGAATCGCGACCCGGCCATTTGATCTCTGACAGCATCTCGTGGTGCACCGTCGGGAGCAGGAAACGCAAACGGTCCGATGCCGCGAGAATTTCCGCGCCCGCGGCGATCTGTTCGCGTTGGGCAATGAGTCGAAGGTGGCCACCTTCGCGCTCGACGCTTCGCGCGAGCGCCTGCACGGTCTCTGCATCGATCGTCGTGGGTTGACCAATTCTCCGGTTCGACGATCGACTGTGAAGGAAGTCGCGCAGCGGTGCGATGGCCACGTCGTCAGAGGTGCCGAGCGTCATCGACGCCACGTGGTGTGACGGTCGACCCTCGGGGAAGAGTTTCACGAGGCCGAGTTTGCGCAATGACGCGGCCTGGACCCGAGCATTGAACAGTGCGGCGCCAATACCCACGTACGTACCCCGGTGGGCGACGTCCATCGTCGACGTTCGATCGGGCAGCATGAAGAAGCGGATCTCGTCCTCGTCGGCCTCGAAGCGCCACGGCTGGGTGTTCCCACCCGAGGGGGCACGTCGAGCCGCGTCGACGATCAACTCAATGGGGTCGTCGCTCACCAGTGGCGGGTCTTCGGGGGCGGGTGCGAAGAGGTCGGCTTCGGCTTCGAGGTTCACTTCGACCGGGCCGAGGCCCGACAGAATCTCTTCAACGTCGAATCGAACTCGACCCGACGGCAGCTCGCCCCCCAGCCCGATCCGGCGCACCGCGGCCGCGACCGTCGCCGCGCCGAGTGTGATTTCACTGCCGAGTTGCGGCCACCCCGTGATGGTCTGGCCCACTTCGAGCAGCGAGGCCGCACCGCGGGATGAGGCATCTTTGGCGCCGATGAGTCGTACGACGTAGGGCGCCTTTTGCGCCGTCGTGAGGTTCGCCAATTTCGATGAGTCCATGTCGCCGAGAAGTCCGTGAAAGATCGGACGATCGGGCTCGAGATCGAAACGTTCGACGTCAAGGACACCGCGGTCACTGGTCTCCATGATGACGGGTATTCGACGATCGCGGGCGGCCTCACGAACGAGGAACTTCATATCGAGCGAGTCGCACTCCTCGATGACAATGTCGAGTCCGTCGAGGAACTCGCCGAGGTTCTCCGGACGAACGCCCGCCGGCTCGACACTGACGCGGAGGTAGGGATCGATCTCGGCGATTCGTCGGGCAGCGACAACGGCCTTGTTGACGCCCAGATCAAGGACGCTGGCCGGAATCCGGTTCAAGTTCGACAGTTCCAGGGTGTCGAAATCGGCGAGGCGAACCTCACCCGCCAGACCCTCCATGGCGATGACGTGGGCAATCGTGTGACCGGCACTGAGTCCGACCACACCGATTCGCAGCGCCCGTTGTCGCGCCTGTTCGGCCCGCGTCATCTTGTTGCGGTTTCGATCAAGTCGAAGCGGCGAAAACGATCGAGGAGCGAGAAGGCGAACGACGGCTCGACGCCAGGGATAGTACACCCAGCGCGAGCCCTCCTCGATGAGGGCGGCCGAGGGGGGTGGGATTATCTCTGCCAGTTGCTCACGCTGTTCGGCCAAGCGGTCGATGATCTGCAGTGCCGAATCCTCGCGCAGTACGCGCAGCACCTCGCGCTGCGCGCGCTCGCCCACGTCGAGCACGAGCGGCCGAGCGGCACGAGTGCGAGTAGACGCCGGCTCGATAGGCCCCAAGCCCAATCGCGCCGGACCGCGAAGTAACTGCTCGGACTCTCGACGCAGTGCTTGTTGGTTCGAGGGACTCGACAGTTCGTAAGACCGAGCACGATGCCACGACACGGCGACCGTGCGATAGCGCTCGTCGGGGAAGGGCACCCAGTGCGTCCCTACCTGCACGCCGCCGGTGACGTCGCCCACAGGCATCAACGAGTCCGAGACGGCCGCGATGGCGAACTCCGCGCCGAGCCAGGTCATCGCGTGCGTGACCGACCTCGATATTGCGGCAAGGAGCCGTGCACCGACGACCGTGGCGCCTTTGGACCACGCACCCTTTACCTCAAGCGCCCCGAGTCGAATTTCGCGTTCGATGACGTCATGGATGACGCCGATTTCGGGCGACGATGCCATCTCTTCGAGGATCGCGGCCTGGTAGCTCCCCTCGAGGGGGCCGTGAAATCGCACGCCCGCGACGGGCGCGCCCTCTTGGTCGAAGCCGAGGATGAAGAGGGGGACGTTAGTGCCCTCCTCGAGTTCGATGCGTCGCAACGTCCCCTCAAATCCCCGACTCCGAAAGATGCCCTCAGCCTCATTGAGGTACATCTTCCACAGGTCGGGCCGTTCGAGAGGATGATGACCTTCGAAGCGAACACCAGACTCTTGGTCCACGAAACTCGAGCCGTACCAGTAGCGACGCCCGATTGTGTTAGCCACTGACCACCTTTTCCGTTCTTCGCAAAGGCTCCGATAACCTTGGATTGCGCCGCGTTTTCCAATAAAACTATAGTGATACGGGTCTGAAAATTGGTGGACCTCAGCCATCATCCGAACGCACTCGCATGAGGAAAATGGCACCCGCGATCGACGGGCCGTAGGCGACGCGGCGAAGACTCACTTCAGATTTTCTAGAGGGACAACCGGAATTCACACGGCGCGTCCATAGAATGGTCAACGTGTCAACCACGCAACATCACGAAGCGTTGCGACGTAGCCGCTACGTCGATGCGTTAGGAATCCATTGTCACGTTTTTGTCACATATTTGGTTGAGAAAGTAGACGGAGAGAGTTGACCAAAATCCTGGTCGTTGATGACGACGCCGAAATGACCAAACTGCTCGACACGTTCCTCACGGGCGAGGGACACGAGGTGCTCATCGCTACAGATGGAGCGCTCGCGGTGCGCGCCACGTCGTCCATGGAGCCAGATCTCGTCCTCTTGGACATCGTGCTCGGAAGTGAGGACGGTCGTGACGTCTTGCGTGAACTGCGGCTCATCAGCGACGTGCCGGTCATCTTTCTCACCGGTCGCGGACTCGAGTCCGAACGCATCGCCGGTCTGAAACTTGGGGCCGACGACTACATCGTTAAGCCCTTCTCACTTGGTGAGGTCTCAGCGCGCATCGAGTCCGTGCTCCGCAGATCGGGCGCCAATCTGGCCCAACTGCACATCGATGCTCCGACGATGCATTTTGGTGACCTTTTGATCAACGAGAACACGCACGAGGTGCATCTGCGAAGCGGGTTATTGGAATTGACGTCCAAGGAGTTTGCGCTCCTCGCGTTCCTCGCACGCTCGCCTCGGCAGGTCTTCTCGCGTGAACAGCTGCTCGAGCACGTGTGGGAGTCCTCAAGCGAATGGCAAAACGAGGCCACCGTCACCGAGCACATTCGTCGACTGCGCGCCAAACTTGAAGTCGATCCCGATCATCCGCGCTGGATCACCACCGTGCGCGGCGTCGGCTACCGATTCGAGCCTGAGCCGATTGCCCCCTCGTAACCAGCGTGACCTCGCTAGTGACGGGCGAGCAGCATGTGTACGTTGTCTACCAGTTCACTCGGCTTGAAGGGCTTCGCCAGAAACTCGGCGGACGCCTCTCGTAGATCGCTGATGACTGAGCGGTTCGCGGTGCCCGACACGATCAACACCTTCAGGTTCGCGTCCTTTTCTTGCAATGTACGTGCCAGGTCGCGGCCGGACATCTCACCCATGACGAAGTCGCTCACCAACAAATCGAAGGTTCCGATGAAATCGTCAACGACGCTCAGCGCCGCTTCCGCTGAATCAGCGAGGACCACCCGGTAACCGTTTCGCTCGAGGATCCGACTCATGAAACGCCTCAGCTCATCGTCGTCATCGACGATCAGGACGGTTGCCGTGTCATGGGCCCGATCGATTTCAGCGACGGCGAAGGTCTCGACCGGTTCTTCGTTGACGCAGGGCAACATCACGTCGAATGTCGTACCTTGCCCCACTACGGACGTGCACGTGATGACGCCGCCACTTTCCTCGGCCAGCCGTCGAGCGGCCGCCAGTCCCATGCCGGTGCCCTTGAAGAGACCTTTCGTGGTGAAGAGTGGCTCGAAACATCTGCTTCGGGTCTCCTCGCTCATACCGATGCCGGTGTCGGCCACCGACACGACGACGTAGTCGCCGGCACTGAGACCGAGGGGCGCCGCCGACGCACCGTCGAACGTCGCAGCGCTGACTCCGATGGTCAGGTCGCCACCCTGGGGCATCGCATCTCGCGCGTTGATCGAAAGGTTGATGATCATTTGCTCGAACTGGTCGACGTCGGTTCGAACGTTCCCTGCGCGCTCGTCCACCAACCAGTGGACCTCGATCGCGCTACCCAGCACACGTTCGAGCACTTCGGCGTTCGATTGGATCACCGCCACCGGGTTAAAGACCAACGACTCTGGTGGTCTTGTCCGTCCGATCGTCTGCAATTGGCCGGTCAACATTGACGCACGCGACGCCGTTGCTTGAATCTCCTTCACCATTTGCGTCGACCGATCGTCACCGCTGAGGTCGTTCGCGAGAATCTCGGCGTAGCCCGAGATGAGTGTCAGGAGGTTATTGAAGTCATGGGCAATGCGGCTCGCGACCTGTCCACGGATCTCCATCGTGTACGCGTGACGAAGTTCCGCTTTGAGCTCTCGGTGGTTCGTGACGTCATCGATGATGGTCAAGATCCCCGCTTCCTCACCTCGTGTCGCAGGCAGGAGCGCCGCGGACGCACTCAGCACGCGCATCTTCCCGGCGATCTCGACATCGACGAAGTCGCGGCCATCGACCGCGCCGCCGCGTTGAACTTCGGACCAAAGTTCTTGGAGTTCCGGCATTGACGCCTCTGGAAAGCTGGTCGTCGAAACGTCAAAGCCGTCCGTGAAATCGGGCCACGCGAAGACACGGCTCGCGGCGCGGTTCCACCAGCGGACCTGGCCATCCACGTTCGCTTCGACGATGCCGACGGGCGCGGTCTCAATCAGAACCCGAAGCCTCGCCTCGCTCGATTGGACCGTTCGACTGAGTTCAGCAGCGCCCAGCGCACTCGAAGCCATTTGGGCGAGCAGGGCGAGGACCTCCTGGTCTTCGTCGGCGAAGTCAACCGGGGACAACTTTCGAACCGCCACGACACCTCGTGCCTGATCCCTCCCTTCGAGAATCGGCGCGACGAGCCATCCATCTTCGAACTTCCTTTCGACACCAGGCTCCCACTTTGAGGGGTAGTTCAAGGTCTCGCTCGACCTCGGCACTTCACACTTCGGGCTTTGCCCTCGGTGCGCGACGCCGCGTAATGGGGCGGCCGAACCGACCTCGAGCGTGACGACCGCGGATTCAGCATCAAATACGCTTCTGGTACTCGCCGCCAAACCGCGCAGTATGTCCTGTTCGCTGCGCATCGTCGTCACAGTGATCGAAGCGGCGATGAGTTGATGGAGTTGACTCGCAATTCGCTGCGATCGACGAACCGCGTCGCGAGTCGTTTCGGTTAACGCTCCGCGGTCGTGGAGGTCATTGCCCGACGACGCATTTGACGCGGTCACGGGCTCGCCTTTCCGAGCGAAGATACCCTCTTGGCGTTCGCATTCGCCGCACGACGATGACCATCGCCACTCGACGTCGATGCCAACCGCCGCACGTGAGCGCCTTTCCACGCGCTGTTCAAAGAGGTTTCCCCGAGAAGATTGAGAAGTCCTCCAAGTAGCGATCGATCTCGTGCGCCTCATGAGGCCGCGAGAAATGGAATCCCTGGCCCACTGCGACATCCTCAAGTTCCAACTGCTGACGCTGTTCGTCATCTTCGATCCCCGACGCGACGATTTGCATTCCAATTTTCTTTGAGCGCTCCACCAAATCATGGACTTCGCGGGCGGCCGTGCTCGACATCGTCATCGAAGCGATGAACTGGCGTTCGAGTTTGACGATGTCGATCGGTGTGCCCGACAAAGCACTGAGGTCGGACGTGCCCGGGGCAAAGTCGTCAACCGCCAGACGAACACCGAGTCCCTTCAGTGCGCGTAACTGCGCACCGGCTTCACTCGAGAGAATCGACTGAGCAAACTCCAATACGAGGAGGGATCGGGGAAAACGACTCGAGACGAGGACTTCGTCCACGTCGTCGACGAATTCGTGGGATTGGAACTGCAGCGCGGAGATATTCAGCGACATCGTGAATCGATAACCCTTGTCGTGCCACTCAGCTCCTTGAAGGCACGCCGTCGACATTGCCCATCGACCAACGGGAATGATCAGACCGGACGCCTCGAGCTCGGGAACGAATGAGTCGGGGCTCACGACACCGCGCAGAGGATGGCGCCATCGTAGAAGAGCCTCGACGCCGACGAAAGCGTTCGTGTGGAGATCGATCTCTGGTTGATAGACCAAGAAGAATTGGCCCTCCGCAAGCGCAGCCTGCAATTCAGTGTTCATGTCGTGACCGTCAATCACCACGTCAGATTCACTCGCTTCGTGTGCCACCGTACATCGCTTCCCAAGGATCTACGCCGTTCAATTCGGCAGGTCAAAGTGCAGTACTCCTCGCAGGTGACGATACCAGCCAACAAAATCTGAACGATGTTTGCGATGCCGCAGCGACCGTTCGAACGCGTGCCGTTCGCGATGACATCACCGCAACGATCCGATCGTCCACTCCGTCGTCCACATTCCTCACGGTTGCGTGAAAAAAAGACCGCTCGAGGTAATGAAAACGCAGGATTGTCACGACAATCTCAACGACATCACTACAAATTGACAAAAGAGATGGGCTCTGAGAGAATTCTGCCGCGCAGGGGCACTAGGAGATGAGTTTGATGTTGAAGGTTCGGTTTCGGCCTATTGCTGGCGTCAAACTTGGATCTTCAGCGATGATTGGCCGTTCCAACCTCGAATCGTGGCGCCGGATCGCACTTTTCGGCGCAGCACTGGTGCTCATCGCGTCGTTCTTCAGTTTCTACGGTGTGATCCCTTCCAGCGCGGCTACGAACGTACTCACCGCGCCATTCAACGAATGCCCCGCCATTGGCAATGACAGTGGATGCGCGTACTTGATTATTTTGAACGGCTCCGGTCCCGCTCAGATCGTGGCCAACCCCGCGGTCGGACCCTACAACAGCCATGATGATTCGCTCATCGGCATCGTGAACAACAGTGGCCAGACCGTGAACTCCGTGGCACTCGCGTCCACCAAGAACATCTTCGCCTTCGACGGTGACGGTATCTGTGCGACCGACGGACAAGGCAACCTGCTCTACACCTGGAGTGGCAGCGGACAAACCACCCATGGTTCGGGGGACTGCCCGTTCCTCCCCGCCATGACCACTAGCGCGGGCTATGACGGATTCGACTACGCCGGCCCCAACACGTCGTTCAGCAACTTTTCCAGTGCCGACGACTATCACTCGGGGAACGTGAACTTCCCCGCGGGACTCGCGGACGGCGCGAGCACGTACTTCAGTCTGGACAACGTCCTCTGCGTGTCAGGTCTGTCGTTCCCGGCAAGTTTCAACGTCACTAAGACAACGACATCGCTTGGTGTCACCGCGGGATCGGCGACACCAATCGACTACTCGCTGTCAGCACAGAACCTCGGCGGCGTGCCGGGTAACCTGTCGGTGTCCGATGCGGCTCCGGCCGGTACGAACTACGTCGCCGGATCGGCACAGTGTCCTGCGGTCGCTGCACCTGAGACCTGCAGCGTGGTGAACAACGCGGGGACGCTGACGTGGACGTTGACGAACGTGCCCGGCGGATCGTCGGCGACACTCGCATTCTCCGTGACCGTGCCGATTGGTTACGCCGGCGCCACGGTGGGTAACACGGCGTCATGGAGCGGACCTGGTTGCGCGACGACGACGTGCTCGACCAACTCGGTCTCGACGCCCGTGACGGCCGCATCATTCACCTTGACCTATGACGCCGAGACGGGGGGATCGGTCAGTGGCAACAAGTCGCAGACGGTGCTCTACGGGCAAAACGGCACCACCGTGACCGCGGTCGCGGCACCGGGCTACTACTTCACGGGTTGGAGCGACGCGAATACCAATGCCGCGCGCACCGATGACGACGTCACCGCCGACCTTACGGTCACGGCCGATTTCGCACCGCTCACGAGCAGCGTCAGCACATGGGTATGGGCGAATGGGGGCCCGGTGAGCGGTGATCTCCTCACCGGTGTCGTCGTCACCGACTCCGCGTCGATCTCGGTAAACCAGAGTTCGATGCCGGGTGGCACCGTCACCTTCACTCAGTACTCCGGTGGCTGGTGCACTCTCTCCACGGGCGTTGGCCCCGGTGGAACGGCGCCGTCTGACTCGCCGATGACCGTCCCCGTGAGTGGCGGCAGTGCGACGTCGGGTAACTTCGCGCCGTTGGGTCCGGGTAACTACTACTTCGTCGCAACCTACAACGGTGACGGCAACTACCCGGCCGCAACCGGGCCGTGCGAGCCCTTCAAGGTCTGTCCCGCTCCGACCAGTTCGACAAGCACCACCGTGAACGCCAACGGTTCGCCCATCGGCACTGCGCCCATAAGGACGGAAGATTCGATCACCGACACGGCGAACGTGACGGGCAACGAGGAGCCCACCGCGACGGGAACGGTCACGTTCACCTTGTACTCAGGAGGCACCTGTGATCAAGGAGTCGGATCAGGCGGTACCCCAGTGGGCTCCGCCTATACGACCGCCTTGGACGCGAACGGAAACGCAACGTCATCGGCGTTCAAGTGGTTGAGTCCCGGTTCGTACTACTTCGTGGCCACGTACCTTGGCGACGGCATAGACCCACCGTCGACCGGGCCGTGCGAGCCCTTCACGATCGTGCCTTGTCCCACCGCTGTTGTCACGACCACCGTGTGGTCTGGTGGGAGCGTCGTGAGCGCCCCGCTCGCCCAACCGGCGACAGTCAACGACGAAGTGAACGTGGCAGGCAACGAGAGTGCGATACCGACGGGCGACGTCACGTTCACGCTCTACGCAGGTGGCTCTTGTAACAACGGACACGTGGCATCCAACGGAACCCAAGTCGGCGCATCGTCCACGGGACCAATCGACGCTAACGGCGACGCCACCTCCCCCACCTTCAGTGGGCTCGCCGCCGGCGCCTACTACTTCGTCGTGAGTTACGCGGGCGACGGGGTCTATCCGTCGTCCACGGGCAACTGCGAACCCTTCTACGTGTGCCCGCCACCTCAGAGCTGGACGACGACGGTGGTGAACTCGGGCGGTGCGCCTCTCGTCGGGACCACGGTCGGTATCGGCGCCACGGTCACGGACACTGCGAACGTCACGGACACCGGGAACAACAATCCCACTGGCTCGGTCACCTTCACCTTGTACGTGGGCGGAACCTGTAGCGGTCAGGGGTCCGGTGGGACGGTGGTGGGGACCGACACCGAGACACTCGACACGAACGGTTCCGCGACATCGATTCCCTTCGGCCCGCTCTCCGCGCCCGGTTCGTACTATTTCGTCGGTGTCTACACCGGTAGCGGTACCGCCTCGTATCCGGGATCAACCGGAGCGTGCGAACCATTCACTGTGAGTTCCGCGTCAACCTCAAGCACGCCGTCCAGCACGACGACGACCGTCACCTCATCGTCCACGACCACCTCGACGTCGATTCCGCTGTCGACGACGACCACGCCCACCTCGTCGTCCACGCTCCCCGGATCGACGACGACAACGACGCCAAGCTCGACCACGTCAACGACATCGCCCACGTCAACGACTTCGCCCACGTCAACGACTTCGCCCACGTCAACGACGTCCCCCACATCGGCCACCTCAACGACGACGTCCACGACGCCCGTGACGTCAACGAGTATTCCCACGACTCCTTCAGGCACGACGTCTACGACGACGAGTTCGACGACCTCGTCCACCTCGACAACGACTACCACCGTCCCAACGATCTCCTCCACGACGACGTTCTTGTCGGGTCCTCCCACGACGCCGCCGCACGTTCCCCCAGCGACGGTTCCGTCCGGCGCACCTGGCACGGGTCTCGGAGGTTCGGCGATCTCCTCTGTAAATGGTGGGGCACTCGTAATGAGTTTCCTGTCCCTCTTCTTTGGCATTGCGGGGCTCGGCCTCGTGCTGCGACGTCGTCGCGCCTAGGGCGAAGGGAAGTCGGAGTCGCACTCCACTACATTGAGCGACGTGACCTCAATTAAGAGGCGGTCATCAACCGTATGGTGGACCGTTGCATCACTTGTCCTCATCGCCGCCGGGATCGTCGGCATTATCTTCGTCCCGCGGAGCGAACCCGTCGGACCGACGATCATTAGACCTCTCGGAGAGATTACGCTCCCCCGATCAGGTGTCGTCTTACCTGCACGGCATTCGTCCGTCTCGAACACGACGACTACGACGACGACCGTTGGAGTGACCACCGCGACCTCGTCGCTTCGCACGTATTCATCGAGCGTTCCCCGTCGCGCCACCCTAAGTTCATTCGCTATGAGCACGCTGACTGTCGATCGGAGCACGAAGCGTCCACTCCAGCAGAGCAGCGAAAATCGATCGCCCGTCTATGTCGCAAAACCGGTAGCACGGTCGATTCCCGTTCACCTCACGATTCCGAGCATCGGCGTCTCGGTGGGACTTAGTCTCCTCGGACTGAACAAGAGTGGATTCGTCAACGTGCCGACGAACGTCGCCGTTCCAGGATGGTACCGGGGAGGTCAGTCACCTGGGCAGAAGGGTTCGGCGGTCATCCTCGGACACGTCGACAGTATCCACGGAGCCGCCGTGTTCTACAAACTCGACAAGCTCGAGTTGGGGAACCGAGTCGACGTCACGCTCAGAGATGGCAAGAGATTAGTGTTTGCCGTCATTGGCGTACGCATGTACGAGAAGACGAACTTCCCCGACAAACTCGTCTACGGCGCTCGTGACTATCCGGCGCTGCAACTGGTGACGTGCGGCGGCATCTTCGATCCCAGTACCGGTCACTACCTCTCGAACATCGTCGTCTTCACTGCACTCATCCACTCGTAGACGCTTCACTTTGCGTGTGTTTCAATCGCACAATCAACACGCAGTCAAAGTCTGAGCAAAATCGGAACAAGTCGTTCGATTTCGCAATTTCAAATGCAACACTCGTCATGCCTCGCATTCACGCGAGGGCACTTCTCAGAACTCTCTGAGGTGGACCACCAGCATGCCCTTGCGTGATGGTCCACGTCCCGGAACGATTTTGGTTAAGTGGAACCACAGCGACGTCGCAGCCAAATGGACTGCTACCTTCCTGATCAACGCCGTTAAATCCTCCTTCATACACCGACAGCCCTCCTTTCGCCGATGAACATCGACATCCGCATCGATTTCGCGACGCGACGAACGTCACGCGCACGCTGCATTCACTTCACGTAGAGGACAAGTACGCAGTCATTGGCCGGCACGAATGGAGCAGTCCATAGACGAGGGAAGGTCAACGAGTGAGCGCCCTACGTCGATAACCGCGAGATCACGATCAACGAACAGTGTGAGTTGAGCGGATATTGAGGCGAAGTAGAGAGCGACTTGGAATCCGTTTCCGACAATTGCTACATGTTGAATTTCACGCAGGGGCAAAATAATCCGGCGGAGCCTACGCGCAGCTATGGTCGCGCGCCGCGACGCATCGTCGTCGTCGGGTCGCTCGGCTTCCTCGTCGCGGGCATCGCCTTTAGCACGACGGCGCTCCCGGTCATGGCGAGCACGACGGCGCCGACAACGAGCCTGTCGACCCCGCGAGTCGTGACGCCGACGACCGACGTCGTGGCTCGACCGAAGCTGCACGTGCGGACGCACACGCCGCCACGTCACCACACTGCGGTGACGAAACCGCGCAAACCAGTCATGGTCGGCCATGTCGCAATCGCCAAACGAACGGCGTCGTCGCGCACGAATTCGTCGGTGTCCGCGACGACGACTACCGCACCCACACCCACGACGACCGTCCATCAGACGACCACGACGACGACCCCAGCGGTAACGACAACGGTGCCTGTTCCCACGACGACGGTGCCCGCGACCACAACCACCATCGCGAAGAGTCCAACCCCTGCGAAAGTCCCCACGGTCATCGCCAACCCCGCCGCCAACATTGCGCCGAATCCTGACTTCCTCCAGACGGGCCACTGCACGTTCGCCAGCGGCGTATGGGGATGTGAAAATCCCTGCGTCGTCGGAACGGCGACCGCTCTGTCGTGGCCGGGATTCACCAGTGGCGCCGCCTGCACCAACTATGTGCTCCAGGCGATCAACGACGCCCGCGCCGTCGAAGGCGTCCGACCGATGGTGCTGCCAAGGAACTGGTACGGCCTCACCACGGCACAGCAGTTATTCGTCGTCGCTGATCTCGAGCGCACCGCGCGCGGGCTCCCGGCGTACGTGGGCATCAACAGCGCACTCTCGGCAAACGCACAACACGCCGCCGCCACCAACAACGACCCCTCGATCGCCGCAGGTTTCGCCATGGGTAACGACGCGCAAGGGTCGGCCGGATTCGGCGGTGCCTGGTCCGGCGGCTTTACCGTGCTCGCCGCCGACTACGTCTGGATGTACGACGATGGATGGGCCGGTAGTGTCGCGGCGACGTCCAACGTCGCGTGCACGTCCGCGCATGCCGCCGGATGTTGGGCCCACCGCGACGAACTGCTGGGCTCTGATCCCGGTTACAACCCCGGCGTAGGTCTTGGGTGCACCACGTGTGAAATGGGTACGGGCTTCGCGATGGTGAACGGGCACGCGTCGTACGCGGATCTCATTGAACTTCCTCAAGGTGCGCTGCCGCCGATGACATTCACATGGGCCAACAACGTCCTCCCCTATCTGAACTGAGGAGTCACTCTCCGACAGGGTTCCATTCGATTCAGTCGGCTGAGGCTCCAGTGGGCGAGGGCGTGGGCGACGGTGGCGTGTGATGCGGCGCCTCGGGAGAATTGGGCCGTAGGTGGAAGTACAACATGAACGCCAGGGATCCTATGGCGAACGCACCAAAGGCCGCGAGGAGCGGCACGATGGCGATGTGATGAAGCTCGCTCTGGCTCCCGCTTCCCGGCGAGAGCAGCACCGCGACGAATCCGATCAACCCAATCGTCGTGATGACCATCCACGCCCACTTGTTCCACTGTCGAACATGGCGCCCCGGGAGGAACGGAAGCGGGAACATGCCAAAGGCGAGGCTGGCGAAGCCACCGAGGAACGTCACGTTCAACGCCGGATCCAAGATGAGCCAGAACGGAGAGGGCGAGTGCGCCGTCGCCGCGTGAAACACGGGCACGGTCAAGAAGAAGGCCGCTGTGCTCACGACGAGCACACAGAGCGACGCAATCGCGTGGAGTCGTCCCCAGTCCTTCTCGTCCGTGTGCGGTCGAAGGACGAAGACAGCGATGAGGCCGTAGCAATAGCCCGGTGAAAGTCCCAGGGCCCGCGACGCACTCACACAGACGATAGCGATGATCATTCCACCAACGAGGACGTGCATGTGGATCTTGCGCTTCTCTCGCAACCCACCAAAGATGATGGGTATCTGTGACGTGAGCGTCACGATCGCGACGCCGAGGCACTGCCCGAGAAAGAGCCAGAGTGTGGTGCGATTGAGACCGAAGCCCTTGTCTAGGAACGAGTTGATGAGGCCCGCGAACAAGATGAAACCCAGGAACAATAATGTGCCGATCGTGAGTCGACGCGCGAAGGATTTCTCGACTTCACGGTTGATGAAGAGTTTGGGGAAGCGCTTTCTGGCTCTCGCCTGAATCCGCTCCCTGTTCTCGGCGTAGGTCACGTCGAGCCACTCACTGGGGAACCCGGCACCGATGATTCGACTGATGAGCAGGACGGCGATGCTGATACCGCCAGAACTGACGAGGTTGCTCTTGATCTGACTCGGACCGGGCATCGCAACGCTGAACTCAGAGAGATGGTTGATCGTGACGGTCACGTCGAAGGGCGCCGAGAGTAGATAGGGACGCGTCGTCGTGCACGAAAGTTCCAAATGGTGGCGCCCGATCGTCGCGTCGCCGGGAATCACCAATCGATGCAGGTCGAATACTGAACCGACCTGAGGGACCTCGTCGATCAACTTGCTGTCGAAGAACACGTAGACCGGTCGACACCTGCTCGAGAAGGTGGAGTCGCGCAACGTGATAGCGATGCCCGGAGGTCCCGTCGCGGGCGTGGTCTGCAACGCTGAGGAAACGCGCAACGCGGCGGTCGCCCTGGCGGTTGCGCTGCCGTGGTTACTCACCGTCTGGCCAGTGAACGTCGTACCGGTCGACGTACCGTCGGAACCGGTCGCAACGACCGAGGCCGAGTAGCTTCCCGACTTGGCATAGATATGTGAGGTCCTCGGCGTCTTCGTCGTCGCGGTCGAGCCGTCGCCAAAATTCCATCGATAACTCGTGATGGTCCCTCCCGACAAGTGAGAACCGGACGCATCGAAGATCGTGCTCTTGCCCGCGGGCGCGGGGCTCACACTCAAATGGGCGGTGGGCGCCTGTCCAGGTGCGATGGCGATGCCGAAACTCGGCGCGCCGACTTGGACGGCGGCCTCGGACTTCAACGGAGAAGACGCCAGGTCAATTGGCGTCACCGTGTTCGTCGCGTTCGCGACGTACGCGGTCTTACCGTCCGGGGCAATGGCGATACCATCTGGCTGGCTGAGGCTCCCAACGGACACGGGAGCGGCCGCCGAAGCGGGTGACGACGTGAGATCGATGGGCGTCACCGTGTTGTCGTTGTTCGCGGTGAGTGCCAACTTTCCATTGGGCGTGATTGCGATGCCCAGCGGGCCGCCGGGCACACTGATCGAGCCCTTCAGCGAGGGTGGGTTCGACGCCAAATTGATGACCGAGACGACCGAACCGTTCGCGACGTATGCCGTGGACCCGTCAGGAGCGATGGCGATGGCCTGCGGTGCAGCACTCACTGGGATTGTCGTGACGCCCCGCGAGGCGGTGTTGATCACGCTCACCGAGGTCGCCTCGGAGTTCGACACGCAGACGAACTGTCCGTTGGGGCTCACCGCGATGCTCCATGGTCCACTTCCCACGGCGATGGGAGTGCCGGCGCGAGGAGGAGAACTCCGCAGATCGATTGGCGAGACGCTATTGCTGTTGAAATTGGTGACGTAGGCCGTGTCACCGCTGGGCGTAATGGCTATTGCCGCCGGTCCACCACCCACTTTGATGGCAGTACCAAATGAGGGTGGATTCGAACGCAGGTTCAGTAGTCGCACCGTGTTTCCGTCGGAGTTGGTCACGTAAGCGGTCGAACCATCTGGCGCGATCGCAATACCGAGCGGTCCGTTCAATGGGGGATTGGTGGCGTGCAACACGGTGGCGTGAGAGTTCGACGCATCGATGGCGGTGACCGTATTGAGATTGAGATTCGTGACGTAGACGGTGCCCGATGCGAAGCCTTGCGGTGCAGCGGATGCGTGCGATGCCGCCAAGAAGAAGGCGAACGCTGGGACGAGCACCATGCACGCAAACACCGCCGAAGGTCGCACGCCCGTCCGGCGACGGCATTCGTCGGTCTCGGGCACGTATCTCACGGCGAACGTCAAGTGGCCTTGAGGACCGCGACGACTCGCCGATTCTGTGCGCGACCGGCGGCCGTGGCGTTCGTTGAGACGACGACCACGCTGTAGCTAGGCACGATGGTGATGACGACACCTATGTCGCCAAGTGCGGTGAGGTCGGCGGTCAACTTCGCTGCCACTGCTTTGGCGCGGTTCAAGTTGAGTGTCGTATTGAATGCGGGCGTGAATACGTTGTCGGTGTAGCCGGTCAAACTGACGGACGTGAAGTGACTCTTCTTAATGTCGACCGCCATCGCCTGCACTTCCGCCTTCAACTTGGTTGAAAGTGCGAATGAACCTTCAGCGAACGGTGCGATCGTGACGTTCCTAGGGGCGGGGGGCTTTGGTGGTCGCGGCGGTTTCGAGGGGATGTGAACCGGTGGCAACGTCGTAG